>Ga0208336_1000228_pt1 | contig 22746 bp, 20 predicted proteins | sample DeeseametaMP0372_FD_184212 | JGI IMG/M metagenome (GOLD analysis project Ga0208336, IMG submission 184212) | Marine microbial communities from the Deep Atlantic Ocean - MP0372 (SPAdes) | ecosystem: Environmental > Aquatic > Marine > Oceanic | place: East of Porto Seguro, South Atlantic Ocean...
GGCTGTAGTTGATGAAAATCTAAGAATTCATGGACTACAAAATATTAGAGTAATTGATGCTTCTGTAATGCCAGAAATTCCTAGTGCTAATTTAAATGCGCCAACTCTTATGATCGCTGAAAAGGCTTCCGATTTAATTATAAATTGATTCAATTTTTGGCATTAAAGTGAGCAATTCTTTTGTATAATTGTGAGTTGGCTTAACAAATAAATCTTCGGTTAATGCTACTTCGCATAATTTGCCGTTCTTGAGTACCGCTATACGATCACACATCTGACGCACAACTGGTAAATCATGACTAATAAATAATATTGTTAAGTTTAGTTGCTCTTGTAAATCCTTTAATAAGTTCAATATTTGCGCCTGTATACTTACATCCAAAGCCGATGTTGGTTCGTCACAAACAAGTAGCCTCGGCTGAGTGGCTAATGCTCGTGCTATAGAAATACGTTGTCTTTGACCCCCGGAAAATTCATGGGGATAACGATTTGCAGACTGTCTTGAAAGTTCAACCGATTCTAACAAATCATTAATATAATTATCTAAATCAATTGAACTAATTGAGGGATTGTGAAGTTTTATAGGTTCAGAAACTATATCTTTAACTTTTAACCTTCCATTTAATGAAGAGTATGGATCTTGAAATATCATTTGAATTTGTTTTCTAAATTTCATCATTTCTTTATTACTTTTAATTTTTGTTATGCAAATATCGTTAAAATAAATCTCTCCAGAACTTGGCCTGAATAGATTAACAATCATTTTAGCAATTGTAGATTTTCCACTTCCGCTCTCCCCTACTAATCCAAATGATTGACCTTCTTTAATATTAAACGATACATCATTTACAGCCATTACAGAATTTTTTGAACTTTCTGTAAAAAAACTATCATCAAATGTTTTACTTAAATTTTTAACTTGAACTAAATCTTTATTGCTAATTTCTTTTTTTACCCATCTATTTAAAATTTTAATATTAGTATCGCTCTGACTTTTGTTTTCTTTTTCAATAATTTTAAATCTTGATATTTTCTTATTTGTTGGCGGTACAGAACTTATAAGACTCCTTGTGTAAATTTCTTTAGGCTTTGTTAGTATTTCTTTTGTAGGACCAATTTCGACTAAATCTCCATTTTTCATAACAGCTACTCTGTCAGTCGTTTCAGCAATAACTCCCATATCATGGGTAATTAGTATTACAGCTAGGTTTCTCTCTTTTGTTAATCTTTTAATTAAATCAAGAATTTGAGATTGTATTGAAACGTCTAAGGCTGTTGTTGGTTCGTCTGCTATAAGCAGCTCTGGCTCACAACAAAGTGCTAGTGAAATAACTACTCTTTGTCTCATTCCTCCAGAAAATTGATGAGGATAGTTATTAAATCTGATTTCGGCATCTTTGATGCCAACTTCTTTTAATAAATTGGTTGCTTTACTCCTTGCATCATCGGTATTTAAATTTAAGTGAGTTTGTATAGTCTCTATCAGTTGCTCACCGATTGTGAGAATTGGATTCAGAGAAGTTTGTGGATCTTGAAAAATTAAGCCAATTTTTTTTCCTCTGTATTTTGCAATATTTTCTGGGTCTTCAAGAATATTTATTCCATCTAAAACTATTGATCCATTTGAAATTTTTCCTGGTTCATCGATAAGATTAATTATTGCATTACCAACAGTACTTTTTCCTGATCCAGATTCTCCAACTAGTCCTAGAATTTCTCCTCTATTAACATCTATATTTACATTTTTGGCCGCATAGACTGTTTCTCTTCTCATTTCATAATCAACGCTTAGGTTATTAATTTTTAAAAAACTCATTAATTTAATTTTGGATTCAAAGTGTCTCTCATCCAATCTCCTAATAGATTAATTGAAAATGCTAAAATAACTAAAAAAATCGCTGGGAAGAAAGTTATCCACCACTCACCAGAAAATAAAAAATCATTTCCAATTCTTATTAAAGTTCCTAAAGAAGGAGTTGTTGGTGGAACACCTACTCCTAAAAAGCTTAATGTTGACTCTGTGATTATAGCAAGTGCAAGGCCAATAGTGCCAATAACAAGAATAGGTCTTAATATATTTGGTAAAATATGTTTAAACATTATTGTTATATTTGAGACTCCAATAATTGTTGAAGCAGAAACATAATCTTTATTTTTTTCAACTAATGTTGCTGCACGTGAAACTCTTGCAAACTGAGGCCATTCGGAAATACCAATAGCAAAAATTAATACATAAATTGCCATTTCATTATGAAGTTCTTTTGAAATAATTCCTCTTGCAATTCCATCAACCAATAATGCCATCAAAATGCTTGGTACTGTTAATTGAACATCTGTAAATCTCATAACTACCATTTCATATTTCCCACCAAAATATCCTGCGGTTAAACCTAAAGTGACACCTAATACCAAGCTAAATAAAATTGCAGAAAAACCAACTATCAAAGAAATTCGTGATCCATAAAGAATTGTTGATAACATATCTCTACCCTGACCATCAGTTCCAAGAAAAAATTTAGTAACCCCATCTTCAGACCAAGAAGGTGGTGTAAATGCATCCATTAAAGATAAGCTTGATGGATCAAATGGGTTAAATGGAGCAACTATTTCAACAAAAAAAGAACAAAAGAAAATTATTAATAAAATAATAGCTGTTACAATGGCCGTGGGCGACTTTATAAAGCTAAAATAAATATCACTATCTTTAATTCTATTTAACAAAGTTAATCCTTGATTATCCACTTACTGCCTCCGCTTTAACTCTAATCCTTGGATCAATAAAATAATATAAAATATCAACTATGAAATTTATCATTACAAAAACAAATGCAATGAAAACTAAGTATGCTGACATAATAGGTATATCTACAAACTTAACTGCTTGAATAAATAAAAACCCCATGCCTGGCCATTGAAATACTGTTTCTGTAATTATTGAAAAAGCTATTAATGTACCAATATTTATTCCTGCAATTGTAATAACAGGTATCAAACCATTTTTTAATGCATGCTTATAGTGAATACTTTTTTCGTTTATTCCTCTTGCTCTTGCAAACTTAATATAATCAGTTTGAAGTATTTCCATCATCTCAGCTCGAACCAGCCTTATAATGTAAGTCATTTGGAAAAGACTTAGAGTTACTGAAGGAAGAATTATAGCTTTTATTCCCGATATTGTTAAAAAACCGGTAGACCAGAACCCTAAGTCAACTACCTCGCCCCTACCAAATGAAGGTAATATTCCTAAGATTACTGCAAAAAGATATATAAATAGTATACCTATAACAAATGTGGGGAGCGATACTCCCAACAAAGAGATAGCCAATATGGTATCACTTAAAAAACCTTTACGATTTATACCTGTATAAACTCCTAATAAAGTTCCTGAAGTTAATGCAATTAATGCTGAAATTATAACTAGTTCAAGAGTAGCTGGCAATCTTTCTGAAATTAAATCTGAAACTGGTCTTCTTAGTTGATATGATATTCCAAATTCTCCTTGAGAAGCATTAATTACAAATCTTGAAAATTGCACATATACAGGATCATTTAATCCTAAAGTTTCTCTTAGTTCAGCTCTTTCCTCGTCTGATGTTTCTTCACCAACCATATTATTTATTGGATCGCCAACGAAAGTAAAAAGAGAAAACGACACAAAGGCTACAACAAGCATAACCAAAATAGATTGAAACAATCGTTTAAAAAAATATTTTATCAATTTTTGAAAACTTAATTATGAGCATAAGCCCTTTTAAAAATAAAAGGGCTTATAATTAATTTATTAGAATCTTTTGTTAGAAAATCTAAACAAAGGCTCATTGTTTGGTCTAATAGGAACATCTACAGTCCTTTTAGATGCCCAAGAAATTATCTGGTGATGTAAAGGAAGATAAGAAATATCATCTTTTACAATTTCCCAAGCTTCTGCAATTGCAGCATTTCTTTTATCTAAATCAACTTCACCTTCCATAACTCTAATTAGCTCATCAACTCTAGCATTATTAAAGTTAACTTTATTCCAACTTCCTTTGCTGTCATATAAGTAATGAAACACATAGTGACTATCTAAAGTAGGAACACCCCATCCAAGCATATAAAAATCACCTTGGTCATTTTTAAGCTCTTTAAAATGTTTACTTTTAGTTTGCGAATTCAAAGAAACATTAATGCCGATTTTACCGAACATTCCAACTACAGCTGTACAGATAGCTTCATCATTTACATATCTGTCATTTGGACATCTTAGTTCAACATCAAAACCATTTGGATAACCAGCATCTGCTAGAAGTTGTTTTGCAGCAGCTACATCATAAGGCAATCTTTCATCAAGTGCCTTAGTATAACCTGTTACACCAGGAAATGTAATTATTCCAGCTGGTGAGCTTAAACCTCTCATTACTTTTTCCTTAATGGCTTCTATATCAATTGCTTGGTAAAGCGCTTGTCTAACTTCTTTCTTTTTAAAAGGATTATCACCTGTGTTGCCAGATCTAAGTTGATCTGCAGCTTGGTCCATACCTAAAAAAATAGTACGCATTTGTTCTACACTAATAACTTTAAGATCAGCTGAACTACCAATACGAGCTAAATCTTGCACTGGAGCATCGGTAACTATATCAAGCTCTCCAGATAATAATGCTGCAACCCTTGTTGCTGCATTAGCAATAGGAAGTAATTGAATTTCATCAAGATTATGTTCAACTTTTCCCCACCAATTTTTATTCTTTTTAAAAACAGTTTTTGTATTAGCTTCTCTCAAAGTAATTTCAAACGGACCTGTTCCCATTGCATTACTTGAAGCAAAATTTGCTTGTGATGCATCATAGTTTTGTGGAACAATTGAAAAATTATCAGTTGCCCATTTTTTTGACATAACAAATATATTTGTTAATTGGTTCAAAAGAATTGGATTTGGTTCTCTTGTTTTAATTTCAACCGTGTAATCATCAAGTGCTTTAACTGATGTAACAGTACTAATATACTCTTTAAAGTCTGAAGTTGGTTGTTGAGCTCTTAATAAACTAAACACAACATCTTCTGCTGTCATCTTGTCACCATTATGAAAAGTTACATCTTTTCTAAGATTAAAAACCCAAGTTGTTGGGTTTGTAGTTTTCCAGTCAGTTGCTAGCTGAGGTCCAATTGACATATCAATCCCTCTTGTAACAAGTGCCTCATATACTTGTCTTGCTACCATTGAAGTTGGTCCTTCATTTTGAGCATGTGGATCAAGTGTTAAGCTATCGCCTTTCATTGACCACTTAATTGTATTTGCTGCCCAAGCAGACGAAAATCCAAAAACAAATAGTAAAGTTAATATAAATTTACATAGATTTTTTATTCTCATTTTACCTCTCTTTAAAAAGGATAGTATGATAGAATAGGATGTATTCAATCCTTTTCTCAAGCTTTAATTTTAATGAATTTGATGGAATTTTACTTAATTAATCTTTTAAAATTCTCATAAAGGATTTTAGAGTAATTGTTCATGTTTCGCATATTATTTTGGGTCTCTTTATCAAATTTTTCTAAAGCTCCTTTGCCTAATTGTTTTTCTAGTGCAGATTTATATTCTGGAACACATCCCCATTCATTTACAGTTGTATCTTTAATTTCAATGTGGAACTGAATACCATATGCATGATTTTGATATTTAAATATTTGATATTTTGTTACAAGAGATGAAGCTAACAAAGTAATATCTTTGTTATTTTCTAAATTCTGCACTTCATAAGAATGCCACTGTAAAGATTTTATTTTTTCAGGAAAAGATGAAAATAAATTATCATTTTTTCTTTCATCAAAAAAATTAATATCAAGCATACCTATTTCAGATGTATTTGATTTCACTACTTCTCCACCTACAACTTCTCCAAGTAGCTGACATCCTAAACAAAAACCTAAATAAGGTTTTTTTAAATCTACAACAAATTCTTTTATTCTCTTTTTTTCATCTATCAGCCATGGGTAATCTTTTTCCATCCATACATCCATTGGTCCGCCCATACAAAACATTGCGTCAAATTTTGCAATATCATTTGGAATACGATCTCCTTCATCTAATTCAATAGTGGTAAGTTTTACACCGTCTGCAATCATTAGATCTTTAATATATCCCGGATCTTCTATTTTAATATGTTGTAAAACAATCACTTCCATTATTTAAGCGCAGGTTTTAAAAGTTTTAACATTTTACCATGAATTGTATTATTTGAAGACAATATAATATTTCCAGCTTTAACTGCATCTTCGTTTTTCCAAGTAGAAATAATTCCACCAGAAGCTTTAGCGATAGGTATAATTGGATGAATATCCCATATTTTATTTATGCATTGTAAAACAATATCTATTCTGCCTTCACACAAATGACAGTAAGTTAAAGCATCAAAGCAAGGAAATTGCATTAATTTTAGAACTTTTGGAATTTTTTTTTGTTTATTTAATGAAAGCCATCCATGAAATGCACCCGAAACTTTAGCTTGAGCAAAAGTAGTTTTTTTATTTACACTTAGTTTTTTCTTTTTTCCTTTTTCAAAAACGTAAGCTTTTTTATTAGAATAGTTTAAATAATATTTATTTAGTTTAGGAAAGTTAGCTAATCCCATTACTGGTCTTCCTTTATAGTTTAAAGATATCAAATTTCCCCAGGTTGGGTTACCTGTTATAAAAGACCTCGTTCCATCGATAGGATCTAACACCCAAGTATAATCACTTTTTGTTTTCTTATAACCAAATTCTTCACCTATTACTTGATGATTAGAGAATCTTCTTTTGATTCTTAATCTAATAAACTTTTCAAATTCTCTATCCGCTTGGGTTACCGGATCATACCCTTTTCCCTTACTCTTGTTTATTACTCTAAAAGATCTATTCAATTTTTTGTAATAAAATTTTGTTAGCTCTTTAGCTAATGCATTAAGAAAATTGTAATAAAGTCTGTAGTTTTTGAATTTTGTAGCAGACATGATCAGCTCTATTACTATTTAATTTAACTTGATTAAAGCATAAAATTAAATAATTCTTGCGAAAACGTTGTTATAATTAAAGTAGTATAATTCATGGAAAAAATTCAATCACATGCAAAGTTAGTAATAGTAGGTGGAGGAATTTTAGGTGTAAGCTTGTTGTATCATCTCACCAAAGAAGGTTGGAAAGATATAGTTTTAATTGAAAAAGGAGAACTTACTTCTGGTTCTACTTGGCATGCCGCTGGTCAGTGCCCTCACATGGTAGGAAGCTATAATTTAGCTAAAGTTCATTTACATTCTACAAATCTTTATAAACAATTAGAAAAAGAAACAGGACAAGCTACTGGTTTTCACGAATGTGGTAGTTTAAGACTGGCTTACAAACAAGAAGATATTGAATGGTTTCGTTATATTAAAGGAATTTTAGATAATGTTGGAGCACCTGCAGAAATAATTTCTCCTAATGAAATTCCAAAAATACATCCTTTTATAAATTTAGATGGAATTATTGGTGCATTTTATACCCCAGAAGATGGTCACACTGACCCAACAAGTACAACAAATGCAATGGCTAAAGGAGCTAGAAATGGTGGTGCTAAAATATACAGAAATAATAGAGTGACCGATATTGCATTACTTCCTTCAGGAGAATGGAAAGTAATGACTGAAAATGGAGATATTGTCTGTGAGCATGTTGTTAACGCAGCTGGAAGTTTTTGTCCAGAAGTTGGTGCAATGGTTGGATTAAAAAATATACCAAGCATAAATATGATACATCACTATTTAGTAACAGATGAACATATAGAAATTAAAAAATTAACAAAAGAGTTACCAGTTACGAGAGACCCAATGGCTTCTGCTTATCTAAGACAAGAAGGTAAAGGTTTGTTAATTGGTCCTTATGAGATGGATGCAAAACCTTGGGCTTTAGATGGAATGGACTGGAAGTTTAATATGGAATTGTTAGAGCCTGAACTTGATAGAATTGAAAAACATTTAGAAATAGGAATGAACAGAATTCCTCAGTTTAAAGATGTTGGAATTAAAAAAATTATTTGTGGACCAATTACACATACGCCTGATGATAACCTTTTAGCCGGACCTGCGCCTGGACTAATAAATTTTTGGATGCTTTGTGCTGCTAGCGTAGGTATTGCTCAAGGAGGTGGGGTTGGAAAATACTTGGCTCAATGGATTGTTTACGGAGATTCTGAAATTAATATGTTGGAATTTGAACCAAGAAGATACATGAGCTGGGTAACAAAAAAATATGCAATTGAAAAATCAACTGATCAATACAGAAGAATGTATGTAACACCTATGCCAAATGAAAGTATTGACGTTGGAAGACCAAATAAAACAACGCCAATATACAAAAAATTAAAAGATATGGGTGCTATGTATCTAGATAGTTATGGTTGGGAAAAACCTACATGGTTTGCAAAACCTGGAATGAAAGAAGAATATAGTTTTAAAAGATCTAATGCATTTTCTTATGTCCAAAAAGAATGTGAAAATGTTCAAAATAATGTTGGTATTTTAGACTTAAGTACCTTTGCAAAATATGAAATTCAAGGAAAAGATGGTGAGTCCTATTTAGATCATTTATGTGCAAATTCAATTCCAAAAAAAGAAGGTAATATTATACTTGCCCATACACTTAATAAAATAGGCAGAATCCAAAGCGAACTAACTATAACTCGATTACCAAATAATAAATTTTACGTTCTATCATCTACAGCTTCTGAAATAAGAGATTTAGATTGGTTTAATCACAATGTTAACAAAGACGAAAAAGTTGAAATAAGGAATGTAACTGAAGATTATGGAGTTCTCGTTTTAGTAGGACCAAAATCTAGAAATGTTTTATCACAATTAACTTCAGAAAGTTTAGATAATAAAGATTTTCCTTGGTTAACTGGAAAAGAAATAGAAATAAATAAAGTACCCGTAAGAGCTCTTAGAATTAATTACATGGGAGAATTAGGTTGGGAATTGCATCATCCCATAAAACAAATGGAATCTTTATATGATGCTATTTATGAAGTTGGTAAAAAAGACAACATCATTAATTTTGGAACTTATGCTGTTAACTCATTGCGAATGGAAAAGGCGTATCGTGGTTGGGGAGCTGAATTGACGGGAGAAATTAGTTTAGTTGAAGCTGGTATGAACCGATTTTTTAATTTGAATAAAAAAAGTAACTTTATTGGGTCTCAAGTCCTAAGAGAAAAGCTACAATCAGAAGTTAACATCAAGATAGTTTACCTCGAGGTCGATGTTGATGACGCTGATGCAAGAGGTAATGAACCTGTTTATCATAAAAATAAAATTGTTGGAGTGGTCACATCAGGAGCTTATGGTTTTAGAGTGAATAAAAGCTTAGCTTTTGCGTATGTTAATTCTCAATTATCAGAAGCAGGAACTGAATTATTTATAGAAATTCAGGGTCAAAAAAGGAAAGCAAAAATATTGGACGCTCCAGTGTATGACGCTGATAACAAAAAATTAAAGTCATAATTATTTTATTGACAGTTAAAAAAAAATAAAGCAACGTCCGATTTTTAGTGAAAATTTATGGCAACAAGAAGTAACACTCCTCCGAAACCTTATCTGGGCTTTGGAACTAGAATTAGAAAATCACCCTTCTTCGAATCAACTTTAAAATGGGGTTGTAAGGAATACACGACTTACAATCATATGTATTTCCCAGTTTATTATAATACTCCTGAAGAAGATTTTTGGAGTTTGGTCAAAGATGTTACACTTTGGGATGTTGCTGTTGAAAGACAAGTAGAAATTAAAGGTCCTGATGCAACAAAATTTACACAATTATTAACTCCAAGAAATTTATCTGATTGTCAAGTTGATCAATGCAAATATGTATTAAATACAAATTATGAAGGTGGCATCCTTAGTGATCCAATTTTATTAAGACTCGCTGAAGACCATTGGTGGTATTCTATTTCTGATAGTGATCTTTTACTTTGGGCTATGGGAGTAGCTGGCAAGGATAAATATGACATAGAACTTAGAGAACCAGATGTCTCTCCTTTGCAAGTACAAGGTCCAAAATCAAGAGAATTGATGAATGATTTATTTGGATCTTGGATAAATGATTTAAAATATTACTGGTGTAAACAAATTGATTTGAAAGGAATACCTGTTGTTGTATCAAGAACAGGTTGGAGTGGTGAAATTGGTTATGAAGTTTACCTTCGTGATGAAAAAAAAGGTGCTGATTTATATGAGATGGTAATGGCAGCAGGTGAAAAATATAAAATTGCACCAACTGGCCCTTCTCAAATAAGAAGAGTTGAGGCAGGAATTTTTTCTTATTTTCAAGATATGAGAGTAACTGATAATCCTTTTGAGATTGGAATGGATAGATTGGTTGATCTTGAAATGGAAGCAGATTTTGTAGGTAAAGAAGCGCTTATAAAAATTAAACAAGAAGGAATAAAAAGAAAATTAGTTGGTATTGAAATTCTTGGCGACCCTATAAGCAAGATTGTTCCACCAGAGTACACTCCTGAATACTTTGTACCTGATCATTGGCCAATATTTGATGATAAAAATGAGATTGGTTATGTTACATCTAAATGTTTTTCACCAAGATTAGAAAAAAATATTGGTTATGCTTTTATCCCTATAGATTATGCAAAAAATGACACAAAGTTTACAATTAGATCACCATATGCAAATTTAGAATGCAAAGTAGTGCCATTACCATTTTACGATCCAAAAAAACAAATTCCTATAAAATAATTTATTCATGCTCTCAAAATATATTAAAGAGAGTAAAATTTGAGTTTTCGAGATAGTTTAGTAGCTTTGCTTGTCCCTATTTTTTTAGGTTTTGGTTTTGTAATATCGAAACCTGCTTTTGAATATTTTCCACCATTTTTATTAATGGGATTACGTTTTACCATAGCAGCGTTTATTATGGTTTGGTGGTTTCCTATTCCAAAAGGATTATTTAAAGATTTAATTATAGTTTCTTTTATCGGTAGCACCTTGCAATATGGTTTGACCTATTCTGGTTTAAATATAATTGATGCTTCATCCGCTGTGTTGTTAGTACAGGCAGAAGTGCCTTTTGGTGTGATCATTGCTTATTTTTTACTTAAAGAAAAGCCTGGAATAAAAAATATACTAGGTATATGTGTTTCTTTTTTTGGTGTTTTTATTCTAACAGGTGCACCTAATTTAGAGGGTAAATTTTTTGGAGTTTTATTAACTCTATCTGGTGCTTGTATGTGGTCTCTTGGGGCAGTATTAGCAAAACCTCTGAGTGAAAAAATGAATCCTTTTGCATTGACTGCTTGGTTATGTTTGTTTTCGGGACCTCCTTTGATACTAGCTTCCGTTATTTTTGACGGCAATACAATAAATTATTTTTTATCTGCAAATCTCAATAGCTGGTTGATTGTTGGATACCTAGGTTTATTTATGCAGCCATTAGCATATGGTTCTTGGTATTATGTTTTAAAACGTAATCCAGTACATAAAGTTTTACCTGTACTAATGCTTTTGCCACTTACGGGATTACTAGCTGCTATTTTTCTTTTAGGAGAAAAACCAGGCGAATATATATTTATAGGAGGAACAGTTATCTTTATTGGCGTGGGTATGATATTATTTGGCAAACAAAAGAAAAACTAACACTTCGCTGGAAGTGATTTTCCGTTCCTTTCTTCATGAAACTAAGTCACAGAAATAGCACGCGTACCTCTAACAACTACAAACTTATATCCATCAACACACACTGTAACAACTCTAGAAGTTGTATGATCTCTAATCCGCAAAGAACCATCTTCAATCTCTCTTATCTCAGCAAATCCAATATTGCCAAACACCAAACTAGCAATAACCATTCCAATTATTTTTTTCATAATTCTCCTTTCTTCCGTATGGTACCATTTTTTATAATTTTTTTATTTTTTTGATTTCTTTATAATTTCACTTATAATTTCTTCTTTTCTGTGGCCCATAAGATGAATTCCTTTTACTCCTTGTATATTGCGAAAAGCTTCTATTAGCTCTATACATATTTTTTTACTTTCTTCTTTTTGATCTTCTGAACCTTCTAATCTCTTAATAATTTGATCTGGTACATCAACACCAAATAAATTTTCATTCATCCATCTTGCACTCTTTGCTGAAGCAAATGGTCCTAACCCAATTATGAAATTTGTTTTTTCCAAAATTCCTTCGTCTCCTAAAACTTTCATATATTCATTTAATAACTTTGCATCAAAAACATACTGGGTTTGAAAAAAATCTACACCGTTGTTGATTTTCTCTAAAATTTTTTTGGGATCAGGTTTTCCCATAGTTGGAACTTCTGCTGCTCCTATAAATAATTTTGGTGGAGGATCAATTACTCTTCCTGATGGAAATTTTTTTTCTTTACGCATCATATTTGCCGTAGAAACTAATGTTAAACTATCAATATCATTCACAATTTTAGCTTCAGGTTGATCACCACTTTTTGGATTATCTCCTCCTAAACAAAGGATATTGTTTACACTTAAAGCCGACGCTCCTATTAAATCTCCTTGTAAAGCTAAACGGTTACGATCTCGAACAGTTAATTGTAATATTGGATCTATACCATTCTGCGCAAGAATAATTGCAGCAGTTAATGAAGACATATGTGCTTTTGCACCAGGGCTATCTGTAACATTAACAGCGTCAGCTATTCCTTTTAATGGCATTACATTTTTTAATAACGTTTCTTTGTCAGATGCATCTGGTGGCGTTGTTTCTGCAGTATATACAAAAACTTTGTCTAATAATTTTTGTTGAAGTAAGCTTTGGTTTTCCATTTTATAAAATCATTATTATTAACCCAAATTTTGCAAGAATGGAAAGATATTAAATAAATAATAGCCCAGTGATTGCAATTTATTAGTTAGTATTAAAATTCCTGTTGCAAGTAAAATTACTCCGCCTATTTTTGAAACTCGATTAATATTCTTTTTAAAATTTTTTGAAAATACTAAAAACTTTTGAATTAAATATCCTGATAAAATAAAAGGTATTGCTAAGCCTAATGAGTAAAAACTTAAAAGTAAAATTGCCTTTGATATTGTTTCTTCAGTGGCTGCTAAAGCAAGAATTGAACCTAAAATAGGACCGATGCAAGGAGTCCATCCAAATCCGAATGCCATTCCGACAATAAATGTAAATAATGGTTTGGTTGATTTGTTTGTATAATATTTCTTTTCATAATTAAGAAATTTAATATTAATTATTCCAATTAATTGCAGAGAAAAAATTATAATTATTAAACCAGCAACAATTCTTAATTGATTTGAGTTTTGAAGTAAAAGATTGCCCAAAAAAGAAGCTGTGGCGCCAAAAATTATAAATACAAATGAAAATCCTAAAGAAAATAAAAATAATGGAACTAAATTTATTTTTTTTCTTTCAACTAATTCATTTAATGATTGTCCTGAAATAAAAGAAACATAACCAGGTATTAGTGGTAAAACACAGGGTGATAAAAAACTTATTAATCCCGCTCCTAGAGCAATTATTAATTCAATCATATTTTAACTAGTTAATCATATATTATAATTAAATCTTTTAGCTATACTTCCATTTACATTGGTTTTTATCCTAAATAATGAACCAGAAAGCTTAAATTGTCTTAAATCTTTTTTGCTCATAGATTTTTTTGCTGACGTAACAAATAATTCTGAATGATTTGGACCTCCAAAAGTACAATTAGTTATGTTTTTAGCAGGAAAATCGATTGTATGAATTTTTTTTCCAGTTTTATTAAAAACAGAAATACGAGCTCCTCCGAAATGACATGTCCATAAATTATTTTGTTTATCCAATGTCATTCCATCGGGAGAACCTTCTTTACTTTTAAATTTTATAAAAACTTTTTTTTTTATAATTTTTAATTTTTTATCAATTTTAATTTTATAAATTTTTTTATCTCTACTATCAGTATGATAAAAATTCTCTGAATTGATAAATGCTGGTCCGTTTGTTATATAATAATTTTTATCAACTTCAGTTAAATTTAAATTATTATCCAAACAATAAAGCGAACCAGTTCTTATTTTTCTTTCAAGATTGTCCATTGACCCAAACCATAATCTCCCTTTTGGATCTGTTTTGCCGTCGTTTAATCTGTTCAAGGTTTTATTTTTTTCAACGATAATTGATTTAATTATTTTTCTTGTCTTAAGATTTACAATTCTTAATTCACCCTTTAAACCTAAGATAAATATATTATTTTTTATATGAGATAAAAAACCAATTTCCTTATTAATTTTTAATATTTTCTTTTTTTTATTTTTTGTATTTAAAATAAATATTTTTTTTCTTTTAATATCGACAAAGTAAATTGAATTGTGCGACTTAACCCAAAGAGTGCCTTCACCTAGAATTGTATTTGATTTCCATATACACTCTGGTTTTGATGTTTTTATTTTCAAATTATACTGAGATTACTTTTGAGTTTTGTTCTCCAAGATTATCTATAGATAATCTTAATGTATCTCCATTTTTTAAGAATACTTGAGGTTTCTTTCCCATACCAACACCTGGGGGTGTGCCCGTTGTAATTATATCGCCTGCTTGCAATGACATATATTTACTTAGATAAGCAACAATGTGGTAAACATTAAATATCATTTTATTTGTATTACCCGTTTGCATTCTTTTTCCATTTAAATCCAAACTTAAATTTAAATTGTTCACATCTTTGATTTCATCTGATGTAACTAAATAAGGTCCTATGGGCCCAAATGTGTCATGAGATTTTCCTTTAACCCATTGACCCATTTTTTCTATTTGCCATTCTCTTTCACTAATATCGTTAACAAGACAATATCCAAGTATATGATCACTAGAATTTTTTTCAGAAATATTTTTAGCTTCTTTTCCAATAACTATACCTAGCTCTACTTCCCAATCTAGTTTTTTAGAATAAGATGTAATTTCAATATCATCATTTGGTCCATTTACACAACTTGAGGCTTTCATAAATACAATTGGTTCTGATGGAACTTTTGCACCTGTTTCCTCAGCATGATCTAAATAGTTTAAACCTATAGCAACAAATTTACCTGGATTGCTAATACAAGATCCAATTCTTTCACTATTTGAGAGTTCTGGAAGATTTTTTAAATCTAAACTTTTTAATTTTTCAATAGTTGAGTGAGTTAGATTATCTGGTGTTAAATCCTTTATTACTGAACTCAAATCTCTAATTTTGCTATTTGTATCTAAAGCAGCTGGTTTTTCTTTTCCTTTATTTCCTACTCTTAATAGTTTCATTTTTTCTCCTTATATTAAATACTCATCCCTCCATCAATTGGGTGAACTACCCCAGTTATAAAATCTGACTCATCACTAGCTAAATAAACAGCTAAAGCAGCGATTTCTTCGGCTGTAGCAAGTCTTCCCATTGGTTGTCTTGCTATAAAATCTTTTTTTGCTTTCGCTGGATCGGGTGCAGCTGCCACTCTTTCTTCCCATGAAGGGGTGTGAACTGTTCCTGGTGCAATAGCATTACATCTTATATTGTTTTTAATAAAATCAGCCGCTATTGATTTAGTTAAACCAACAATGGCAGCTTTTGTTGCACCATAGACAAATCTATTTGGTAGACCTCTTAAGCTTGAAACTATTGATGACATATTAATTATATTTCCCTTATTCTGTTTAATCATTTTTGGAAGTATTTCTTTAATCATAAAATACATTGACTTAACATTTGCATCGAAAGAAAAATCCCAATCTTTTTCATCACAATCAAGTATTGTTCCATGATGAACAAAGCCAACTGCATTAAATAAAACATCTACTTTATTTAATGATGCAGAAAATTTTTCAATAGCTTGTTTGTTTGTTGAATCTAAATTTTTAACTTTAATATTTGGATATTCTTTATTTAAAGTTTCTAAAGTTTTATCATTAATGTCTGTTGCTATAACGTTTGCACCTTCATTATGAAATACAATAGCTGTTGCTCTCCCAATTCCTTGTCCTGCAGCAGTAACAACTATATTTTTATTTTCTAATCTTTTGCTCATTTATTTCTTTTATTAATGTGAGTGTCTCGGCATTCCTTTTGTATTAGTTATATCTAAATACATAGATTCTGTTTCTAAACAAGCTCCAGTTTCTAATTGCCCAACTAAACTTCTTGCAATTTCTTGCCATGGAGTTTGATTTTTTAATTTTGGAATTTTAACATTTTTTCTTCTATTTGCTATTTCTTCATCTGAAATTAGTAGATCAATTCTACTATTGTTTAAGTCTACTTTAACTTTATCGCCTGTATTTACTATCAATAAAGCGCCACCAATTGCAGACTCTGGTGATACATTTAAAATTGATGGGCTTTCAGAAGTACCACTTTGTCTGCCATCACCAAGTGTTGGAAGAGTATTAATTCCTTTTTTTAACAATCTGTCTGGTGGTTGCATATTCACAACTTCAGCAGAACCTGGATAACCTACTGGTCCACATCCCCTAATCATTAAAATAGAGTTTTCATCAATTTTCAAATTTTCATCATTTATTCTTTTATGATAATCCTCTGGTCCTTCAAAGACAACTGCTTGTGCTTCAAAAATATTTGGATTTTTTGGATTTGATAAATATCTTTTTCTAAATTCTTCGCTAATTACTGAAGTTTTCATAACTGCAGAACTAAAAAAATTACTTTTCATTACTATAAATCCAGCATTTTCAACTAAAGGATTTTTAAATGATTTTATAACATTTCCATCAACATCAATTTTAATATTCAAATTCTCTTCAACAGTTTTACCAGTAACCGTCATAACGTTTTTGTGTAATTTATTATTTTTCATTAATTCTTGCATGATTGCAGGAATTCCTCCTGCTTTAAAAAAACCTTCCATTAAATGCTCTCCAGCTGGCTGACAATTAACAAGTAAGGGAATATCATGACCAAGTTTTTGCCAACTATCTATATCAAGATCAATGCCCATATGCCTTGCAATTGCAGTAAGATGTGGCGGACAATTACTTGAAGCACCAATTGCACTTGCAACATAAATTGCATTTTCAAAAGCTTCCTTTGTCATGATTTTTGATGGCGTAAGATCTTCATGAACCATTTCGACAATTCTTTTTCCAGTTTCAAAAGAAATACTTTCTCTTTTCTTATATGGCGCAGGTATAATTGCACCTCCTGTTAAAGACATTCCTAAAGCTTCTGCAATAGAGTTCATGGATGATGCTGTTCCCATAGTATTACAATGTCCTATACTTGGAGCTGAAGCTGCAGCCATATCCATAAATTCATCATAATTAATTTCACCTTTTGCATGTAATTTTCTAGCTTCCCATATAATTGTTCCTGAACCAGCTTTTTTACCTTTATAAGAACCATCAAGCATTGGTCCACCTGATAAAACAATTGAGGGAATATTTACTGTTGCGGCTGCCATTAAAGCAGCAGGCGTAGTTTTATCACATCCAGTTGTTAATATAACTCCATCTATTGGATAACCAAAAAGAACTTCTACTAAAGATAGATAAGACAAATTTCTATCCAAAGCTGCTGTTGGTCTTTTTCCTGTTTCTTGAATTGGATGTGTTGGAAATTCCATTGGCACACCACCAGCTTCTCTTATTCCATCTTTAATAGTTTTGCTAAGAGCTTGGAAATGTCTATTACAAGGTGATAAATCACTACCAGATTGTGCTATTCCAATTATAGGTTTGCCTGATTGAAGATCCTTTTTCTTTAAACCATAGTTTAAATATCTTTCTAAATAAAGAGCGGTAAGGCCTGGATCATTTGGATTATCAAACCACTCTTTGCTTCTTAGATCTTTTTTTTTCATAAATTATTAGATTGATTATAGCCAACCATTATCAACCACATAAGATTGATTCGTGCAGCCAGACGATTGGTCTGATGAAAAAAATAAAACCGCTTTAGCTATATCAGAAGGCATCAATTTTCGTTTTAAACACTGATTCTTCATTAAATCTTTTTCAGATTCTGGTGTTAACCATTTTTGAATTTGTCTTTCAGTCATAGTCCATCCTGGAACTACAGAATTAACTCTAATATTAAATTCACCTAAATCTCTAGCAAAAGATCTTGTAAGTCCAACCACCCCAGATTTAGCTGCAGTATAAGCTGCCATTCCTCCTTGTCCAACCATCCAAGATGCTGATCCAATATTTACAATGGCACCTCCTTTGTTTTTAATCATTGCTTTTTTAACTGATTGAACAGTAAAGAAATAATGTCTAAGATTAACATTCATTCTTTCGTTCCAATATTCTTCCGTAACATCATCAATTGCATGTCTTTCATCGTTTGCTGCGTTATTAATTAATATGTTTATTGAACCTTTATCAGAAATAATTTTTGATATTGTATTTTGAAGTTGTTTAATATTTAAAAGATCGCATTCAATAAAAGTTGGAATTTTAAAATTTTTATTTTTAATATCTGAAATCAGTTTATTAGATTCTTTTACATTAATATCTACAAAACAAACCTCGGAGTTTTGTTCGCAAAAATGCTCAACAATTGATGCGCCTATTCCTGATCCTCCACCAGTAACAAAAACTCTTTTATTTTCTAGATCATGGTATTTTACAGTCATTTATATCCTGTTATTTGTTTTTTTATCAAAAATAGAAATTTGACTTAAATCAAAAAATAATTTCATCTCTTTGCCCGTTTCAATTTTTACAGTTGAGGGGAATTTGCCTAAAACCTCTTGGTTGCAATAATTAAAAGTTATAATTTGTTCGTGTCCAATATACTCGTTTAAATCAGTTCTTAAATTAACTTCAAAATCAGTATCGTTTATTTTTTTATAATGAATGTGCTCTGGTCTAATTCCAAAATAAACATCATTACTATTTTCTTCTAGCGATTTTACAAAATCATAATTTTTTATAGAAATATTATTCGATTGATTGGAACCTTCTGGAATAAATGAAGTATTATTAGCGTTTTTGACCAATTGACCACTGATTAAATTCATTGAAGGAGACCCAATAAAGTCAGCAACGAAGGTATTATTTGGCTTATTATATATATTTTCTGGAGTATCATATTGCTGGATAACACCGTGGTTCATTATAGCAATATTTGTTCCTAAACTCATTGCCTCGGTTTGATCATGTGTAACATAAACTACTGTTGTTTTTAACTTTTGATGAAGTTTTTTTATTTCTCTTCTCATTTCAACTCTTAATTTTGCATCTAAATTTGATAATGGTTCATCAAATAAAAAAATTCTAGGTTCTCTAACCAAAGCTCTTCCTATTGCAACACGCTGTCTTTGTCCGCCGGATAATTGTGAAGGTTTACGATTTAATAATTCATCAACATGCAAAAAATTAGAAACTTTTTTAAGTTGTTCTTCAATCTTTTCTTTTGATGTTTTAGCTTGTTTAAGACCAAAAACCATATTTTCTTTTACATTCATAGATGGATACAATGCATAAGACTGAAAAACCATAGCGATATTTCTATCTTTTGGTTCAACTTCGCCTACATTGTAATCATCGATAAAAACAGTTCCCTCATCAATGGTTTCTAATCCAGCTACTATATTTAACAAAGTTGATTTTCCACATCCCGATGGACCTAAGAGCACTAAAAAATTTCCTTCTTCTATTTCGAAATTTATTTTTTTTAGAACTTCGGTACTACCAAAACTTTTTGAAAGATCTTGTATTTTTAATGCTATCATTTTATCCTTTCACTGCTCCAGAAGTAAGTCCTCTTATAAAATATTTCCCAGCTAATACATAAACAATGAGAGTTGGAACGCCAGCAATAATTGCTGATGCCATATCAACATTGTATTCTTTAACGCTGGTACTCGATAAAACCATGTTGTTTAAAGCTACTTGGATAGGAGCAGACTTACCAAAAGAAAAAGTAGCTCCAAATAAGAAGTCGTTCCATATTTGTGTAAATTGCCAAATTACTGTTACAGTTATGATAGGATATGAAATTGGAATCAGTATTTTGAAAAATATTTTAAAAAATCCAGCCCCATCAATTCTTGCTGCCTTAATTAATTCATTGGGAATAGAAACAAAATAGTTTCTAAAAAATAATGTAGTAAAAGGTATTCCATAAACAGAATGAACTACTACAAGCCCTAAAATAGAGTTTGATATACCTAATTCACCTAAAGTCCTTGCCATTGGAAGGAGTATTGCTTGATAAGGTATAAAACAACCAAATAATAAAAATAGAAAAACCCATCTATCACCTTTAAAACGCCATTTTGTTAAAACATATCCGGTCATAGCTCCAATAAAAGTTGAGAAAATTACTGCTGGTACAACCATCTTGATTGAATTCCAAAAATAAGGTCTCAAGAAAGTATCACCAGCACCATATCCTCTTCCTCCCCATGCTACTGCCCATGATTCAAAATTTAATTGACTTGGCCAGGTAAGGAGCGTGCCCTGTCTAATTTCCTCCATTGTTTTAAATGAAGTTACAACCATTACATATAATGGAAATATAAAATAAGAAGCAAAAAGTATTAAAACAAAATAAAGAAACCATCTTAATAACAAATTTTTTATTTTAGAGCGTTCCTCGAGCTGTTTATATGATGCACTAGTAATATTAGCTGACATTTTCTCTTCTCAATTCTGAATAAAGATAAGGAATAATAACTGCTGCCACTGCCATAAACATCATTATGGCACTTGCAGCAGATAAGGCGACTTGGCTTTTATGAAAAGCTGTTTGGGTCATAAAAAGAGCTGGCATAGTTGTTGAAATACCAGGTCCGCCTTGAGTAAGCGCAACTATTAAATCATAACTTTTAATTGATATGTGTACCAAAATAACAAAACTAGTGAAAAATACTGGTCGCATCATAGGGATAAGTATTTTCCAATATAAGGTAAATAAATTTGCACCATCAATTTTTGCTGCTTTAACAATTTCATCCTCAATAGATCTAAGGCCAGCAAGAAATAAAGCCATAACAAATCCTGACGATTGCCAGACCCCAGCTATAACAATGGTATAAATGGCCATGTCTCTGTTAACCAGCCAATCAAAAGTGAAATTTTCAAAGCCCATATCAATAAATAATTTTTGAATTCCTAAAGTTGGATTTAAAATCCATTTCCATGCAGTTCCAGTAACAATAAATGAAAGAGCCATTGGATAGAGATAGATGGTTCTAAGAACGCCTTCTGCTCTAATTTTTTGATCAAGAAATATAGCTAGAACAACTCCTATAACAGTGCAAATAACTAAAAAAAGAACTGTAAAAATTAATAAGTTATCAACAGCTATAAGCCATTTATGTGTTTTCCAAAGTTTAACATATTGGCCAACACCCCATAATTCGTATTTTGGAAGAATTTTAGAATTTGTAAATGAAATATAAAACGTCCAAAGAACAAAGCCATAAACAAACCAACTAATTAAACCCACAGATGGGGCTAATACAATTTTAGGTAAATTTTTTTCTAGCCACTTAAACATAATAAAATAAAAAAAAGGCCACTTTTTAAAGTGGCCTTTTAATATAATTAATAATTGTTTACATATTTGCTAGCACAGTGTCTGCTAAAGCATTTGCAGCATCTACTGAAGACATATCAGAATTAAAGTGCTCTGTAATAACGTCTTGAAGAGCAGCTTTTATTGTATTTCCTTGCGCCATACCGTGAGCAAAACTTGGAAGAAGTCCACCTTTTTCTCCGGCTGTTTTAATGTCAGCATTGGATTTTTTTGCACAGTCGTCAAATTCATCCATTGGTACATCTAAACGAGCAGGTATTGAACCTTTATACAAGTTAAAAACTTTTTGGAAGTTTTTACCCATCATAAGTTTAGCTAATAATTTTTGACCTGCCACTTTGTCTGGATCGGTAGTTTTATAAAAAATAAAACTATCTACGTTATACAAGTATCCATTATTTGATGGAGTTGGAGAACAGAAGTAATCCCAACCTGGTGATTTACCGGCAGCTGTAAATTCTCCTTTAGCCCAGTCTCCCATAATTTGAAAACCAGCTTTACCTTCTATAACCATACCAGTTGCAACGTTCCAGTCTCTACCTGGGCTACCTTCATCAGTATAGCTTTGCAGTTTTCTCATTTGATCAAAAACTTTAACTGTAGTTTCACTTCGTAGACAATTTTCTTGCAATTTTACATAACAGTTTTTGTAATAATTATTTCCACCTAAACCCATAGCTACCGCTTCAAATACTGTAGCATCTTGCCAAGGCTGTCCACCGTGAGCAAATGGAATTATTCCTGCTGCTTTAAGTGTATCAGCTGCAGCATTCAACTCATCCCAAGTCGTAGGCATAGAAAGACCGTTATTATCAAATACTTCTTTGTTAGCCCAGATCCAATCAATTCTATGAATGTTTACTGGAGCCGCACAATAAGGACCGCTGTTATTTTGACATTTATGAACTGCAGCAATCATCGGATCTAATAAGTTATCCCATCCTTCTGCTTGTGCTATTTCATCAATGTGGTATGGAGCAACTACTCCTTCTTGATCGTATTCTTGAATAGTTGGACCTTTGATTTGGGAAGCTGATGGTGGATCACCAGCAACTATTCTTGCTTTTAATGTAACGTTTGCAGCATCACCGCCACCACCTGTTACAGGCATATCTAGCCATTCGCCACCATTGGCAGCGAAATCATCTTTTAATACTTTAAGTGCAGCTGCTTCACCTCCTGATGTCCACCAGTGTAAAACCTCAATTTTTGGTCCTGCTAATGAAATACTAGGAGCTA
>Ga0208336_1000255_pt1 | contig 21562 bp, 15 predicted proteins | sample DeeseametaMP0372_FD_184212 | JGI IMG/M metagenome (GOLD analysis project Ga0208336, IMG submission 184212) | Marine microbial communities from the Deep Atlantic Ocean - MP0372 (SPAdes) | ecosystem: Environmental > Aquatic > Marine > Oceanic | place: East of Porto Seguro, South Atlantic Ocean...
AAGAACACGAAACTGACGAGTAGTTTACGATTTTAACTTCAAAGCTAAAGGTTCAGACCTACATTGAGCCTTTGGCACTTTAATTTATCAGTTGGGTACTGTCTCAGCCCCACTACCTCCAGATCTTTGATCGCCCTCTCCATACCAGGAGTATCAATGCTGTCTTCTGAAAATAAATCTGAAAAAACCAGGGTTTTTGAGCGTACAAAAAAAATGCGTCCGCAAACTGTTGATCTTGGAGAATTACTTCCACATGACAAGATGGCAGAGCAAGCTGTACTGGGTGCAATAATTATTCAGAACTCAATCCTGCTGCAAATTCTAGATATCCTCACCACAGACGACTTTTTTTCTCCCGCCAATAATTATATTTTTGCTGCCATGCAGGAAATGACTGCACAGGAACCTCCTGTTCCCATAGATGAATTAACTCTGCTGAGTCATTTGAAATCCAAGCATCTACTCGAACAAACTGGCGGAGTAGATTATTTGAATGAACTGTCACAGAAAACTCCTGTTGCCGAAAATGCTGAGTTTTATGCCCGTATTGTTCGGGAGAAGGGGCAGTTAAGAGATATTATCCTGACTGCTCATGAAGTTGCAAAACGAGGTCAAGAGGAAAATGCGGAAAACATTTCTGACTTTATTGCAGAGGCAACCGATCGATTGCAGTCTATCGATTCACGTACTCGACTTAAAAGTTATTCTCATCTCAAAGAAGTTCTTGCCACAAATTTTGAAGAGTTGGAGAAAATTTCTGAATCTCCGGAAAATGTAACTGGAGTTCCAACTGGTTTTACTGAGTTAGATGATTTAACGCGTGGTTTTCAAAAGGGAGATTTGATCATTCTTGCAGCTCGACCTTCAATGGGTAAAACAGCTCTTGCCATTAATATGGCACTTTATGCTTCAGGTCATGCTAATATTCCATCACTTATTTTTAGCTTGGAAATGCCAAAGGAACACATTGCCATGCGCCTGATTTGCAGTGAAGCAAAAGTAAATAATAGAAAATTGCTGGTTGGTGATCTTGAACAGGAGGACTGGGATAAACTGATGGAAGGTACTACTCGTATGATGGAAGCACCTTTGCTGATTGATGACAGGTCCGCAGTAACACCAAACTATATAAGAAAGGTGATTCGGCAGGCAAAAAAAGAATTTCCTTCACTGGGACTTGTTATTGTTGATTATGTGCAACTGATGCAGAGTAATATCCGTAATCCTTCGCGGGAGCAGGAAATATCAGAAATTTCACGAACTATGAAAGCCATGGCCAAAGAGTTTTCGCTGCCGATGGTAGTTCTTTCACAGTTGAACCGAGGCTTGGAAAGACGTACAGAAAAACGTCCAATGATGGCCGATTTGAGAGAGTCTGGAGCATTGGAACAGGATGCAGACCTGATTGTCTTTATTTATCGTGATGAGGTCTACAACGAAGATACCGAGGACAAGGGTATTGCTGAAATAAGCATTGCAAAACATCGAAATGGTGAAATTGGTATGAAACGACTGGCATTTATTGGACAGTACACAAAATTTGCCAATTTGGCTTTGGGTGGCGGAGGCTCGTCAACATAGCAGGTAATATAAAAATCAATTCTTAATTTAGACCTGCTGGATTAGATGTTAATAATCATGAACATTTATGAATTTCAGATTCTTGATAATGTTGGGTAATTTTACTCAATTATAATCGTGTGAGTTTAACTTCAGACACAGGTTTCCCGGAAAAAACACTCTGATGCAAAACGTAGAAGAACTGCAGCAATATGTTGACAGTCTGACGAAAGAGTTGGTATTGACCAGTCAGACAGTTGTAGCAGCTCCGGGATGTCTTCCGGCACCATGTTTTCCTGAAATTATTATGAAAGTTTTGGGGGTGGTGACAGAACATGAATGGGAAGACCTGACAGATCGTGCCAGGAATTACCTGAAATGGATTACGGTCAAAGCAGAAGCCATCGATGAACTTGCCCCAAGGCCTATGCATACAACCACGCGCGGCTTTGAGTTGTTGGCAATCGACAGAGATGGAAATAGTTTTGGTGAAATAGTAGAGCGTTCACAAGAATTGGGAATACCTTCTGTTCTTGTCCGCTTTGCTTCACTGATTGCTACTTTTCTGACCGTTCGCCTTCTCCGTCAACAAATGGAGCGCGATCGTGAAGTCATGCCCTCGCTTACATTCTCACAAAATGTTGATGCAAATTATCTGAATTATCCTCGTACTCTTAAAACTCTACTAGAGTTGTTTCCAGAATATAAGGAAATGTTTTATTTTGAAATCAACGAAGAAATCACTGAAGACTACTTAACAACCATTCGTGCGCTTGCGGATGACCTGGGTATTCGCTTAGCTCTGGATGATACAAATAAAATGAATATTAATGTACATCATCAATTGCTGGATTTAGCAGACTGGATCAAGATTGATTTTGAAGCGACTGCAAACCTGGAGGAGCAGTTGTTGTCAGGTTACGGAGAAAAAATTATTTTGCATTTTGAAGAATATGCACATGGTGCACGATCTCCGGTCATTGTTTTTGAAGGGCTTTCAGAAACTTCTCCATTAAAAGTATTTCTTGAACAGCGTTGGAAACAAATCGACACAGTGCTTTATTTCCAAAGCAGGGAACGTACACCGGTTCCGCCATGGAATAAATATTTTGGTTTGATTCAGGATTATCATGATGACAAGTATGGTCTCTTTTACAAAGGCTTGATCGATGAGCAGTAATCAATTTCCTGAGAATTATTTGTGGTACATATTTTCGTTTCTGCTGGTAAGTTTTGGAACAGTCTTATTCGCCGGATGCAATTCTTCTGATTCACCGACTAAAAACAACACTGGTCCTTCAGTCGTTTCCGGAACTGTTTTTGAGTCACCGCTGGAATTTGATGCAGGAGAAAATCCTCTTGGTATTACCTTTGCGGATTTCAATGATGACAACAAAACAGATTATATTGTAGCCAGTTCCCGGAAGCAAAACGGGATTTCAACGACTGAAGACGGAACCTTAACTCTCTTTCAAAAAAACTCGTCATCCAGCAGCCGCTTCCCCTTTACATCCAGTACCATCACTCCTGCTACCGCAGAATGGAGGCAGGATGTTATTTCAGCAGATTTCAATGGAGACAACAAAACTGATTTGGTGGTCACGCATACTGGTGAGGACAAAATTAAATTATTGCGAAATGACGGTAGTGCAAATTTTACTGATAACGGTAGTGTTACTGTTGGAGATGTGCCGATCAATCTCATTTCTGGAGATTGGAACAGTGACAATCAAACTGATCTGGCTGTTGTAAATCGCGATAACAGCAGTGTTTCAATCCTGCAAAACAGTAGTGGTGTTTTTTCGGTTTCCCAAACTCTGTCTGTCAGTGCGCATCCAATTCAGATTGCAGGTGGTGATTGGGATAGTGACAATGATACCGATCTGGCTGTTTTATTGAGAGACAATACCCTTGTTCAAATCTGGCTCAACGGCGGAACTGGAACTTTCAGCAAACAAACTACCACCTACACAGTTGGAAGTCTGCCAATGGGCATGATATCCGGAGACTGGAACTGTGATGGGAAACAAGATCTGGCAGTGAGCAATTCTGGCGACAACACTCTTTCCTTGATTTATGGAAAGGGAACAGGAGAATTTGATACACCTGTTACAATCAGTTCAGGACGAGGTCCGGGTGCATTGGCTGCAGCAGATTTTGATAATGACAGTAAAATGGATTTCGTGGTTGGACATCATTTTCTTGTCAGTACTAATGGAGTCTCTTTCCTCACTGGCGACTTTTCATTGACACTCAGCGACACATCTTCCAGCACTGGCTACGGTTCAGCAACATCCTTTGCTGCAACCACGGTAAAAGACGGTTCTGCACCTGCAGCAATTGTAATTTCAGATGTCGATAATGATTCAAAACTTGACATCCTAATTACACTACCTGTCAGAAAAAAATTAGCTGTGCTTTCCGGAAAACTTTATTCCGGAAATCTCTCCTGCCCCTGAAACTCAAAAAATCTGATTGACTGGAGTCTGTAACAGAGATACACTCTTAACGGTCTTTCTCCGTAAGTTGCTCAAAATTAAGGATTTCTTTTAGCCTAGTTTTTGTGTCAAGTTTGCAGGCAAAATATTGAAAAAAATCGTTTTTTTGTAGAGAGATCTCAGTTCAATTCAGTTAAGTTCTCACTTGAGCAAAATTAGATCACCAATATAAAAAAATGCTGATTGCAGGTACATGGGGAGCCTTGTTGCTTTACATCATTAGTTGGATTTCAGGGCTTTTTTCTTCAAACCTTGTGCAACCTTCAGGTTCCAGGTTTCAGGTATGGACTGATGTCACAGGTATGCGCACGGCCTGGTTAATTCATACGGTAACTTTACTGGGATTGTTATGGACGAAAGCAGTCTGGCCTTCTACTTTTGTGAGTGATATCCTCAGCGTAGCAGCATGGGGGAGTATGGTTGGAGTACAGGCTTTTCCAGAGCGTCTGCCAAGTCTGGTCAACACTTCAATTGTCCGTTTTTTTGTAATCCTGCTGCTTGGTTTATCTCTCATTATTTCCCAAAGACAAATGCCGGCAGGTTCGTTGCTTTTAGAGCAAACCTGGTTTTATCATGTTTTGCTTGGATCACATATTATCATTCTCCTGGCAGGAGATATAATGTTGGGAGTTGCATGTGTGGCCAGCATCATTTTTCTTTATCAGGAGCACCATCTCAAAACTAAACTTATGTCATCATTAACGCTTCGTTTTCCTGCACTTGGCACTCTGGACCGTCTCAGTTGGCAGGGGATTTTGTGGGGTTTTCTTGCATTGAGTATTGGTCTCATGCTGGGAATATTAATTAATTCAGATGATCATTCACTTTTAGCCAATTTACGTTTTGGCTCATCAGTCAGTGCCTGGTGCGTCTTTGCAACACTGTTGCTGTTTCGCCAACTGCATGCAGTTCGTTCACGCTGGATCACAATTTGGTGTGTCGTAGGATTTGTTATGGCACTGATGTCATTGATTGTAGAAATGTTAAGATTGAACATTGCAGAGTAAACATCAATTTAATTACCATTAATTATCAAACATTAAGTCAGAAATTAGAAATCAGTTAATAATGAAACAGGTTCCTTACGAAAATAATTTGTTGGACTGCAATAAAAATTTACAGTTGGTTAAAAATGCAGTGAAAAAAAATTTGGGTGTATCTCTTCCTTTTTTATCAGACATTGCACACCACATGGTGACTCCTCACAACAATCAAACCCGATCACTGGTTCTGTTGCAAAGCGCAAGTCTCTTTGATGATCCGGATGATGATATCATAGACATCGGCAGTACTTTGGAATATCTGCATACTGCATCAGCCTTGCATCGAAACATTAAGGAACCGGAAAAAGCCAGACGTCACCTGCAGCAAGTACAAAAGTTATGGGGTAGTGAAGCAGGCATTTTATTGGGTGATTATCTACTGTCCATCTCTTTTCAAATTTTGGTAAAAGTGGGTAATTTGGATGTATTGGAATGCGTTTCACTGGCTACCCAAAACATTGCACGAGGACAGGTACTTGAAGTTTCGGAACCACCTCTTACTGCAACTCCAAAACACTGGCGCAGTGTTACACGAGACAAAATAGCAGGCTTGTTTGGTGCTGGTGCGCAAAGTGCTGCTTATTGGGGTAAGTCTTCTGAAGCAACAGCTTCAACATTGTTTGACTTTGGTATGCATGTGGGAATGGCAGTCCAGTTAAAAACTGAATTGGCGGCAGTTGAAGATGAAAAGCTTTTTCAGCAAAAATTAAAAAAACAGGATTTGTGGTCACCACTCTGCTTTTTGCTTCACGATTGTATGCCGCCAAATGAGTCCAAGGAATTGTCTGATAAATTGCTGAATGAATTTGATGTTCCGGAAATGTTCACAAAGCTGGGGTATCTGTTCAAAAAATATGAGGTGTCAGAAAAAGTTCACTCTGAAGCAGAGGTAGAATTGAGAGAAGCAAAAGAATGTCTCGAACGGCTGGAACTTGATTCTGCGCCACTTCAACCATTAACTCAATATTCCATGATTTGATATGCCGGATTCACTTTTAATTAAAATAGATGCGTCAATTGCAGAAATAAAACTTAACCGTCCTGACCAGGCAAATGCCCTCGATGAAGAATTATGGTTTGCGCTCGGAAACTGTTTTAATGAGTTAAACGAAAACGACGCAGTTAGGGTTTGCATTCTCCATGGAGCCGGCAATCATTTTACCTCAGGAATTGACCTTGGATTTTTACAGTCTATTGGCCGGGAAGTTGAGGAATATGAATGTGAAGGACGAAAGCGTGATTTTTTACGACAAAAAATATTAAAGCTTCAAGCAGCCTTTACTCAAATAGAACAGTGTAGTAAACCCGTGCTGGCAGCAGTTCACGGCGGATGCATTGGAGGTGGAATCGATTTGATCAGTGCTTGTGATATGCGTTATTCAACATCCAACGCAGTTTTCCAAATCAAAGAAATTGATCTTGGACTTACCGCGGATGTTGGTACTTTGCAGCGTCTGCCTCACTTAATTCCACAGGGAATAGTCCGGGAATTAGCTTATACAGCACGTAAGTTCTCCGGCAAAGAAGCCCGCGAATTAGGTTTAGTCAATCGCTGCTATGATGATCAGAAAACATTGATTTCCGCAGTCCGCAAAATTGCTGAGCAAATTGCGTCTAAATCCCCTTTGGCCTTGCGCGGAGTTAAGGAAATGCTGCTTCATTCCCGCGATCATTCTGTTGCAGACGGCCTGAAGTATGTGGCAACATGGAACTCAGCCATGCTGCTTTCAACTGATTTGGAAGAATCGGTTATGGCCATGATGGAAAAACGGCCTCCGGAATTCAAAGATTAACACCGGAAAACTTCTTAAATTTTATTGCACTATGATTCCCCGCCTCAGTCCCTCTGAAAGCACACCAAAATTTGTACAAAATTTTCTTGAGGTGTTAAGTAAGAGTGAATTTTCCGGAGATATTCATCACGATAACGGAGCCCGCATCGTAACTGCAACAGACAACAGCATTTATCAGGTCTTACCGCAGGCAGTTGTTTTTCCAAAAAATTCCAGGGACATTCAGACTGTACTCAAAATTGCAGATCAGCAACGTTTTAGTAAAAGTATCAAAATCACTGCCCGCGGTGGAGGTACAGGTACCAACGGACAGTCGCTGACAGAAGGCATTGTGCTGGATTGTTCACGTTACATGAATCGAATTATTGAATCGAATTTCAAGGAAGGCTGGGTTTGTGTTGAGCCCGGGGTTGTGCTGGACCAGCTCAATGAACATCTTGCTCCAAACAAAGTCTTTTTTGCTCCCGATTTATCTCCAAGCAATAGAGCTACTTTGGGTGGGATGGTCAATACCGATGCTTGTGGAAAAGGTTCCCGCATTTACGGACGCACTAGCGATCATGTTTTAGAGTTAACCTGTGTTCTTTCCAATGGAGAAGTTTTAGAATCGGTACCGCTTGAACCGGAAGCACTGAGCGAATACAAAAAAAAGTCCGGAATTTCTGCAAACATTTTTAAGATCGTTGATCAAGTTGTTTCAGAGAAAACCAATCTTATTCAAGAAGTTTTTCCAAAAATGAGCCGCTTTATGACGGGATACAACCTGGCAAAAGTTTACGGAAATTCGGAAAACAATTTCAATCTAAATTATTTGCTGTCTGGTTCAGAAGGAACATTGGCCGTTGTCAGCAAGGCTAAACTTCGTTTGACTCCGCTGCCGAAACACAAAAGTTTACTTGTTGTTAAATACGAAACTTTTGATGATGCACTTAGTGATGCAGAAATGCTGCTTAAGTCTGATCCGGCTGCAATAGAAACTATTGACGAAAAAATACTGAGCTTGGCAAAAGAAGATGAAATATATCTCAAAATCAAAGATTTTGTTGCAGACGAAAAAGGAAAGTCCGGAAGAAAAAAACGCCCAACACGGACAATTAACCTGGTTGAATTTTGCGGCAGCAACAAAAATCATCTGGAAAAACAGGTTACGGCACTTTGCAAAACCATTGATGCCACGAACAATAAATCCGGAAAAGCAACTGGTTATTACCGGACCGTTGATCCACAGGAAATTAGTAATTTATGGAGTTTGCGAAAAAAAGGTGTTGGTCTCTTAGGCAATACAAAAGGTGAGAGGAAGCCGCTTCCGTTTGTGGAAGATACTGCAGTTCCACCGGAAAACCTGGCTGATTACATACGGGAGTTCCGGACACTGCTCGAATCGTATGGTTTGGAGTATGCCATGTTTGGTCATGTGGATGTTGGGTGTTTGCATGTGCGTCCGGCTTTGGATTTGAAGAATCCGGAAGAAGAAAGTTGGATCAGGGAACTTTCTGATAAAGTAGTTGAACTTGTGAAAAAATATGATGGTGTTATGTGGGGCGAGCACGGACGCGGTTTCCGCAGTGAATACACAGCAGAATTTTTTGGCGAAGAACTCCATCAGGATTTGCGCCGCATCAAGGAAGCGTTTGATCCAAATAATCGGCTTAATCCAGGAAAAATTGTAACACCACTTTCTCATGATGACAAAGTGGTCCCGATTGAGGGGCCCCTCCGCGGACACAAAGACCGTCAAATTACTCCGGGATTACTAAAGGAATATGAGTCTGCAATCAACTGTAACGGTAACGGTGCATGCTTCGATTACTCACCTGAAAACGTGATGTGTCCGTCTTCAAGAATTACCCGTGATCGTCTTCATTCTCCACAGGGAAGAGCAGGAATGATGCGAGAATGGTTACGCTTGCTTTCTGTGAATCAACAGTCAGGAGTTTCAGGAAAAAAGCCTCTCGGTTTTCTGTATAATTTGCTCAATAAAATTCAGAATTCATGGCGTAAAAAACAGGGTGAGTACGATTTTTCACACGAAGTTTATGAGTCAATGGCAGGTTGTTTAGCCTGCAAAGCATGTGCTACTCAGTGTCCGGTGCATGTTGATGTTCCTGAATTCCGCTCAAAATTTCTTGACCTTTATCATGGACGTTATTTGCGTCCACTCAAAGATTATTTGGTTGGCTCAACTGAGAGCTTCGGCCGTTTATTTTCCCAAATGCCGTTGCTGGCAAACGCATTACTCAGTTGGCCGCTGAGCCGTATGTTGCTGAAAAATCTAATTGGCTTAAGAGATTTGCCGGAATACAGTCCAGAATCTGTCAGGAGGCTCCTGCAGAAGGCTGATGCCCCTGCATTTGACGTTGACGAGTTAATTTTGCGCACGCCGGAAGAATTGGAGCGTAGTGTGATTCTGCTGCAGGATGCTTTTACTTCGTTTTATGAATCCCAAGTTGTTATGGATTTTTATGAACTGTTGAAACAACTAGACTATACAGTATACGTTGCCCCGTTTAGTCCAAACGGAAAACCACTGCATGTTAAAGGCTTTCTGAAACAATTCCGTAAAGTTGTAGAGAAAAACACAAATTGGCTGTCGTATGCAGCTCGATGCGGAATTCCTCTTGTCGGTCTTGATCCAAGTGTGGTACTAACATATCGTGATGAATATTTGAAAATTCTCGGAGAAAATAAGTTGCCGTTTGAGGTTCTGCTGCCGCAAGAATTCTTAGTAAAAAAATCAAAAAAACTTCCTGGACATGCAGTCTCAATAAGTAAAAAAATACAAGAATATCAGTTGTTGGGACATTGTACCGAAAAAACTGGAGCACAGCTTTCACAGGAATTATGGCAGGATGTTTTTGAGGCATTTGGTTTGTCATTGGAGTTGATTCCGGCAGGTTGTTGCGGCATGGCTGGAACATACGGACACGAAACTGATCATTTTGAAGAATCACGTGGAATTTACAATTTAAGCTGGAGCAAAAAGATTCCGGAGGATCCATTATTACGACAGAACATTTTGGCTAGCGGTTTTTCCTGCCGCAGCCAGGTGAAGCGTTTTGAAGGTTTTCGACCACTGCATCCGTTACAGGCACTTTTAAGAGAAATTATCTCGGTAAATTCATTTCAAAATGAATAACTTATTTTTACATCCAGATCCAAAAAATTAAATGGAAGAAATTAACTTTGAAGACTTTTTACGGGTTCAGATCAGGACTGGAACTATTCTGGAAGCAACTCTCAATACAAAGGCACAAAATCCTGCCTACATCCTGCGCATAGATTTTGGTCCACTGGGGATTAAAACAAGTTCTGCGCAAATTACTGAAAATTACCAACCAGATGAATTAGTAGGCTTGCAAATATCGGCAGTGTTGAATTTTCCTGCCAAACGTGTTGCCGGATTTAAATCTGAGGTGCTGGTACTTGGAGCTTATTCTGAAGAAAAAGGAGTGGTGCTGCTGACACCAACTGATTCTGTGGAAAATGGTTCCCTTGTGGGCTGAGTTGTTTCAGCATTTAGTTCTGCATCACTATGGATTTTGCTGATGAATTTATCTTTAGCTTTCCAAAGCTCGTTCAGGCAGTTCCTGACTGCCAATGAACCTCCTTTTGCCCGGATTGTTTCCAGTGACGGTACCACTCCTTCTCCAAGCTTCAAGGATTCAATTCTAACCACAATTTTGTGGACCCTGCCAAACAGCAAATCAGAAAAATTAGGAGAGGAGTGACCGGGATATACCAGTGTGACATTGAGTATGGATGTAATTTCGTCACCTAAACTACTCAAAACTGAGTGTATTCCACCAGCCCTAGGTTTGAGTAAATTAATGAAGGATGACTTGGTTCTGGCGTGTTTTTCCGGAGTGAAGCGAGTGCCTTCTGCATAATTCAAAATAGTCACTGGATGTCCCCGTAATTTCTCACAGGAAAGTTTAGCGGTTTCCAAATCTTTGCCACGCAATTCCGGATGACTTTTTAGAGTTTCTTTGGAATAACGCTTCATAGTTGGATATTCCAGAGCCCAGAGCGCCTGACCCAGGAAAGGAATCCACAGCAGTCGCTGCTTAATAAAGAAGAGCAAAAATGGAATTTGTTTTAAAAAAATTCCCTGTGCAACTGGAATATCAAGTAGTGAAAGATGATTGCTGATAACCAGATATGTACCATCTGTTCTCAAATTAACCAGGCCTTCAATGTCCCATTCAAGATGATAAAATACATTCAAAAGGAAATTGTTTGTGATAATAAAACCTCCGGAAATCCAGTAAGAAACTCTGCCCCATAAACGACGCCAACCCGACAGCGGAATCACGAATTTAATTGGAGCGCATAGGCTGACAAGAGTTCCGTGGAACGATGTATTAAGAACGAACAAAAAAACAAAAATTGGAATCCTTAACAAATTTGTCAATAGCTTTACCATCTGTAGATTGAAATAGCTGGTATATTAAAGTTGTGTTTTCAGGACTTTGTTTTTAAACAAAACACCGATTGATGGTGACTGAAAATCAAGAGAAAATCAAGTTTCTGAATTGTAAACAAGTTAGTGAGGGCTAGTTTGTTTTACTGACAAAGCGCAGGATTTCCGTTAATCCCATTGGTGGAAACAACCAGTAATCCGGAAGATATCCGGAAGGAGAAACTGGTTCCAGTTGATGATTCAAGTGGATCCTGTGGCTGAATGACAGCATGATGCGGGAATGCTTCAGCTGAAAAATTGGACCGGAAGTATTTTTGGGGAAGGGCCCCGTATTTGTTCCAATCAGAATTCCATCCGGAATTTGTTTGGTTAAGGCAGACAGAAACTGACAGCCGTTTCCACAATGCTGGTTGGCCAGAACTATCAGGCGAGTGTTCATCCTGGGTGCATCTTTTTTCCCGTTGAAAATGAACTTGGTTTCCACCCATTTTTCAGTAATTTCTTTTTCCCTGAAATGAAATATGAGGGCCTTTAACTGCTGGAGTTTTTGTTCCAGTTGATCTTTTCCTACCAACAAACGTGCAGTGGAATGATGCAGATTCCATTGAACTCGATTCAGCAGTCCTTTTAAAATAGGGATTGTTTGCCGTTCCCGTACAATCACATTTTTCCAATGATTACTGGTAAATTCCTTGAGCCACTTTTCAATAAAGGCAAAACTACCGTTCGCATTACCCCGTACATCAATAATCAGTGTGGGGGTATTCTGTAGTTTTCTGGCAAGTTTATGGAATTGCTTGACTGCAATCTCTTCGGGGTTGCCGTCCCTGTACCAGCGAATGTAAGGTGTCCTCCCGCCTTTAAATTCAAATACAGGCATTTCCTGTCTATTTAGTTCTGCTGCTGGAAAAATGAGCGGAAGCATGATTTCTTGTTTCTCACCGGAATCATTTTCAAATGCACAATCCAGAGGTTGAAGCTGGTGATTTGCCTGTTGCCCTAACATAAAAAGTTTTTCAGTCTGCCTTTCCGGTAAAATGGGGAAGAACACCTCCATAGTTGTTTTGCAGTCGATAAACCAGTGATTAACAATTTTATTTGGGTGCTTCAAAGAGGGCAAAACACTGAAGCGTTTCCGTTGTTGTGCCATACGGATTCCTGTGTAAAATGCCACTTTTGGTTCAATTCGCTGAACGTAATGCCGTTTTTTTAAGAACAGATCTGCCTGTATATTAGAATCTTCTGTAAACTCCAAAGTTTTTATCAGTTGTTCTTGAAAATGGTGTGTCAGTACAGGATTTATATCTGGCAATAAGTGGTCTTCTAAGTTCTTAAAGGCCGATTTCCAGCTGACACCTTTCTGCTCAAGAATGGGATAACGGACATAGTTATCTTGCAGCAGGCGTTCTGCCTGCACTAAATCTTCCTGAATTTGTTTGTCTGAAAGAAACAAGGGGCCGCTTCCGGAAAAGTCAAGAGAATCAACCGTTTCAAACCCCCTGCTAACTCCTGCAAGGAGAAAAGTAAAAAGTATGACAAAGAGGCATAACCTCATAAATAGTTGAAGCAAAAAGAGTCTATAATTTGCCACACGTATTTCAGCGTTTCTTAAAGTCTTAACAAGATCCATTTTATATTTTTTGCAAATAATCACTGAAGAGCATCAGCCATTCGGAAAAATCGAGGCTTTCCGGTCGGCGGAGACCATACTTTTCACGAAGTGAATTTTCACAGTTTTGAAACCATTCCGGGAAATGCCGGCGAATCCCATTCAGCAAGGTTTTACGGCGCTGCTGAAACAGAAGATGACTCCACTTGAGAAACTGTTTTTCTTCTTCGTGTGTGAGACTGGAACTATGAGGTATAAGTTGGATTATTCCCGAATCAACTTTTGGTGCAGGACGAAAAGAGTCTGGAGAAATGATTTTTATAATATTCCTTTCAAAACCCAGGGCTCCAACCAGAGACAATGGCCCATAAATTTTTCCGGAGTCAGGTGATGCACAAATCCTTTCTGCTACCTCCAACTGTACCATTATTGTCAGTGACTGCCATGCTTTTCGAACGAAGAGCATCCGTAATAATAATGGAGTGGCAATATTGTATGGTAAATTTGCGACTACTTTTGCAGGTGCACTAACTATTTTAGCCAAATCTTCAGGAGATACTTTCATTATGTCCTGATCAATTAAAGTAAATCTTGCTTCGTGTTCAAATTGTTTTCTTAATTTTTCACACAATGCAGGATCAACTTCGATTGCAGTGACTTGAGCACCTCTTTCCAGCAATGAACGTGTCAGCATTCCACGGCCGGGACCAATTTCCAGGATCGAATCTCCATTGTGAACATCTGCAGCCTCTACTATCGTCTCTGCTACGTTATTGTGGATAAGAAAATTTTGGCCCCATTTTTTTTTGGTCATTTGATGTGAATTGATTGAGCTTTGATATAAGCAGGAATAATGTTGCCGGTCTTGTAAATTGAGTGGATTACCTTTTAATCCTGGAGTTGTTTCATTCAAATTATTTAACTGTATTTTAAAAGAGCTGCCAAATAAAAGCAAATTTCAGTTTAATAATCAAAATATTTTCTAAATAGAGCTTGACTAAATAGTACAACTGAAATAGTCTCAACGTTACAATTTAGAATTCAATAATTTATTAATCTCCGATTCGCCAAAACCTAACGTGGTAGCCACGGTTTGGCGAACGATAGGGTAGGTTGGGAAACTGATCTGCCTCCCGGCTTTGGAAAGGAGAACCTCCATGATTGACCTTCACGGTCGCAATATTAATAAACTTCGTATTTCTCTCACAGAGGTCTGCAACATGGCCTGTACTTACTGTGTCACCAGCCTGAGTGATCACAGGCGTACACCTGATGAGTTGAGTGCAGATCAAATGTTGAGACTTGTCCGGATGCTTAAAGAACATGCCGGAATTGAAAAGGTGCGTCTGACTGGCGGCGAGCCTCTTCTTTACCCAAACTTGATTCCAGTGATTTCTGGTATTCGTGAAATGGGTATTGGCAATATCGGGATGACCACAAATGGTCAATTGCTGGCCAAAAAAGTTAAAGCTCTTGTTGAAGCAGGTCTCCAAAACGTTAACCTGAGTCTTGATTCCCTTGAGCCGGAAAAATTTAAACGTTTAGGTCGAGTTGGAAAACTACATAAAACACTGGAAGGAATTGAAGAATGTATGAAAATTGGACTGCGCGTCAAGGTCAACATGGTAGTAGTCAAGGGTGAAAATGAAGATGAAATCGTTAAAATGCTTGAATATGGTGTTAGACAGGGAGTTGAAATACGCTACCTCGAGTTGATGGCGATGGGACCGCTTTATAAAAAAGATGATTTTAAATTAGTGACAATGCATGAAATTCTGGAGCGAATTTCTACACGTTATACTGTGCAGCCTGTTTCAGCAGAAGTTGACTCAACTTCACTTCGTTATTGGGTCCCTGGTGGGTATTTTGGAATTATTCCAAACAACAGCGCACCTTTTTGTTCCACTTGTTCCCGTTTACGCCTGACTTCCAACGGCCAACTCATCGGTTGCCTGAGTAATCCTGCACCGCTCTCAATTCGTCATTTATTGGATCATCCAGATCCGCAAGAACCTCTCCAAAAGCTTGTCCAAAAATCGATTTCCTACAAACAAGATGCAGCATTCACGGGTTCTGCTCTTGTCATGTCTCGTATCGGCGGTTAATCTGCGATATCTTCCAGTGGGGTAACACTTGCATTTTATGTAGGTTTCCTGTAAAAGTTTTGTAATACTTAGAGCAAGTATAGTTGCAATTCGCTAAGTTTTGATCCACATATCATCTGAGACTTTCCCTATGCGTACATTTTTTCTGCAAACCACTGTGGTCATTCTGGCCATTAATGTGGTTTCGTTTTTTTATCTTCCTGAAGTTCTCTGGTCGATGGTTATTTTCGGGCCGCTAATTTTGCTCGGTCTGCGTGACATAACTCAAAAATCTCACTCTATCTTGCGAAATTTTCCTGTGTTGGGACACATGCGTTTTTTGCTTGAGGAGATTCGTCCGGAAATGTACCAGTATTTTGTAGAATCAGATACGAGCGGGCGTCCTTTTAGTCGAGAACAGCGAAGCGTCGTTTACGCCCGAGCAAAAAACACGCGTGATACGATTCCTTTTGGTACAGTCGAAGATGTTTATGAAACCGGCTACGAATGGGTCAACCACTCACTCAGTCCAAAAAAAATGGAGCATGCGGACGTGCGAGTCATGATTGGAGGCCCCGACTGCAAGCAGCCATATTCGGCCAGCCTCCTCAATATATCAGCAATGAGCTTTGGCGCGCTGAGTAAAAACGCAGTGATTGCGCTCAATCAAGGAGCTAAGATCGGCGGTTTTGCACACAACACTGGAGAAGGAGGAGTCAGCCCATATCATCTCCAGGGAGGTGATTTGATCTGGCAAGTGGGAACCGGTTATTTTGGCTGTCGTGACAAAGAGGGAAAATTTTGTCCGGATACTTTTACCGATAATGCGCTGAGAGAACAAGTTAAAATGGTTGAAATTAAGTTGTCGCAAGGTGCAAAACCAGGACATGGAGGAATTCTTCCTGCCGCAAAACTGACTGCGGAAATTGCTAAAATTCGGGATGTGCCGATGGGGAAGGATGTGGATTCTCCTCCCGGACACACTGTCTTCACAAATCCTCTTGAATTTATAGATTTCGTTACCCAACTCCGGGAATTATCCGGAGGCAAACCAATCGGTTTTAAGTTGTGTGTGGGAAAACGCAGGGAGTTTATCGCCATATGCAAAGCCATGCACGAAACAGGAATTGCCCCGGACTTTATCTCAGTTGATGGTGGTGAAGGCGGGACTGGTGCGGCTCCGATGGAATTTTCTAATCATATCGGAACTCCGCTTGTTGAGGGCTTGATTTTTGTGCATAACGTTTTGGTTGGCTTTGATTTACGTAAAAAGGTTAAAATTATCAGCAGTGGAAAAATGACCTCCGGATTTGGACTGGTCAAGCGACTTGCTTTAGGTGCAGATATTTGTAACTCAGCCAGAGCAATGATGATGGCGCTGGGCTGTATTCAGGCCCGTAAGTGTAACTCAAACCTTTGTCCGGTTGGTGTGACAACACAAAATCCCAGCTTGTTTGGTGCACTTGTTCCGGAAGAAAAAAGTCAACGCGTCAATAATTATCATCGCAATACTGTGGATAGTGCCTGTCAAATCATGGGCGCAATGGGTCTGGAAAAAGCAGAAGAATTAAGACCATGGCACTTGATGCGCAGAATCGAGGCCTATGAAATCAGGAATTTTTCTGAAATCTACGAATACATCGAGACTGGCTCACTGCTCCAGGACACCAAGCCTGAAAGCTATGCACGTGCCTGTGATGCAGCACGTTCTGATAGTTTTACTGCAACAAATTAAGGAATGTGCACCCGCTGAAAACTGTGAAATGCATTCCTGGAATAGATAACTGATAACTAAAAAAAATATGAAAGCATCTGATTTATTTGTAAAAGCGCTTGAAGAAGAGGGGGTGGAATATATTTTCGGCATTCCAGGTGAAGAGAATCTGGATTTGCTTAATTCACTCAAAGACTCGTCAATCAAGCTGATCCTGACTCGACACGAACAAGCAGCCGGTTTCATGGCAGCCACTTACGGAAGGCTCACCGGCAAGTCAGGAGTCGCCCTGTCCACTCTTGGACCAGGAGCCACGAATCTTGTGACTGCAGCAGCATATTCTCAGCTTGCAGCTATGCCGATGGTGATGATTACAGGACAAAAACCTGTCAAACACAGCAAGCAGGGTAAGTTCCAGATTCTTGATGTAGTCGATATGATGCGCCCATTGACTAAATATACACATTCGATTGTGAGCGGAAACAACATTCCTTCAAGTATCCGGGAAGCTTTCAGGATTTCCCAGGAAGAACGTCCTGGAGCAGCACATTTAGAGTTGCCGGAAGATGTTGCTGGAGAGGAAGCTGAATCCCAGCCACTGCCGTGCAGCCGTGCTCGTCGCCCAGTAGCAGAAGGGAAAGCTATCAAGCAGGCAGTGGAAATGATTGAAAAAGCAAAAAATCCGCTGCTTTTGATTGGAGCTGGGTCCAACCGGAAAATGCCGGCAAGAATGTTACGGGCTTTTGTGGATAAAACCCAAATGCCTTTTATCAGTACACAGATGGGAAAGGGTGTATTAGACGAACGTGATCCCTTGTTTTTGGGAAACGCAGCACTGTCCGCTAATGACTTTTTGCACCGTGCCATAGCGAAAGCGGATTTGATTATAAACGTGGGACACGACGATATTGAAAAACCTCCTTTTTTCATGGAACAGGATTCATTTCAGGTTATTCACATTAATTTTTTAACAGCAGAAGTAGATCCGGTTTATTTCCCTCAGCTGGAAGTTATAGGTGATATTGCAAACAGCATCTGGCAAATCAATGAGCGAATCATGCCGCAGGGTTCTTGGGATTTTTCTTATTCATTAAAGGTCAAAAAAGCTGTGGATGCACACCTCCTTGAAGGTGCAGATGATCCGCGTTTCCCAATGCTGCCTCAACGTTTCGTTGCAGATGTACGTGAAGCGATGCCCTCCAACGGAATCATTGCACTGGACAATGGTGTTTACAAAATTTGGTTTGCTCGTAATTACAAAGCTCATGAAGCAAACACCGTTTTGCTCGACAACGCATTGGCCACAATGGGTGCCGGATTACCCTCTGCAATGGGTGCGCACATGGTTTTTCCAAAACGCAAAGTGATGGCGATTTGCGGAGACGGTGGTTTCATGATGAATGCCCAGGAACTGGAAACGGCGGTGCGTCTCAAAATGAATTTGATTTGCCTGATTTTACGGGATAACTCTTATGGAATGATTCGCTGGAAGCAGGCAAATTTGGGATTTGAAGATTTTGGTCTGGAATACGGCAATCCGGATTTTGTCAAGTTTGCAGAATGTCATGGCGCAAACGGATATCGAGTGGAAAAAACAGAAGATTTTGTTCAACTTTTGAAAAAATGCAATGATACTCCGGGGGTTCATATTGTTGAGTTGCCGGTTGATTATTCGGAAAATGATCGTATTTTGAATCACGAAATAAAAGAACGAAGTAAAAGAATTTAATAATTGACTCTGTTATAGTTAATTGTTGGTGAATCGATCAAGCCTGAATTTCCACATAAATTTAGTCAGGCACTGAGGCTACGAGGCTCTATTCCATTATTTTCCCCAATTTTTAGCAGTTCAAGATCTTTGTACCTTGGTACAGGAAACTTCAAAAGAAATAACTGTTTTGCAGGGCTGCATTCTTGCCGTAATATCGCAAACAAATTTTAAGTTAAAATTCATTCAATGGAAAAGTACGATCTGTGTATAATTGGCGGTGGACCATCCGGCTATGCAGCCGCCATGCGTGCGGTTGATTTTAATAAAAGCGTTTTGCTTGTTGAACGGGATCGTCTGGGTGGTGCCGGAATATACGACGGTGCACTTTCCTCTAAAACATTTTGGGAAATTTCCAAAGAATTTGCTTCATTCAGTAAAAAGATGCTTCACTATGGTTTGGCCGAACCGGATGTGCATTTTCATAATGTGCTGCAGGAAGTGAATGACGCGGTTTTTGAGCGTTCAGATCAACTTGAAGAACACCTGCGGCTGGTCATTCAGCTGCGTCCGGAAGCCTTTCGCTACATCAAAGGAAGTGCTCATTTAATCAGCTCAAGTGAAATTGAGCTGGAAACCGACTCCGGTACAGAAAAGGTAAATGCGGAAAATATCATAATTGCTACCGGAAGTCGTCCCCGTAAAATCCCCTCAATTACAATTGACGAGGATATCATCATGACCAGCGATGGCATCAGTTCGCTGGAAGAGTTTCCCGAGAGTCTCGTAATTCTCGGAGCAGGAGTAATCGGCTGTGAGTTTGCCACTATCTTTTCCAATTTCGGAAAAACAAAAGTTCATATTATTTCCAAAGAAGATCGGATTTTACCTTTTGAAGATCCGGACCTGGCCAAAGTGATTGAAGCAAATTTAGAGGCCAATGGAGTGCTCATTCATCATGAATCAAAACTTGATAAAATGGAAATTACGAATGGAGGGGTTGAATATGTTCTTGAGCATCCGAATGGAGAGAAAGAGGTTTTTCATGCAGAAAAAGCTTTGGTTTCGGTAGGACGTGTACCGAATATTGAAAATACCGGTTTGCACGAAATAGGAATGGAACTGAGTGAATCAGGACACATTATTGATAATGACACACAAACCAGTATTTCCAACATTTATGCAGCAGGAGATATTACTGCAGACATTGCACTGGTTAATGTGGGTGAATTGGAAGGACGTCATGCTGTTGAAAAAATTTACGGCAAACCAAAAAGATCAGTGATCTACGAAAATATTTCAACAATCATGTTCCTCAATCCTGAGGTTGCAGGAGTGGGTATGAATGAACAGCAGGCTCAAAAAGCTGAACTGGATTATCGTGTTGCCAGCTATGATTTTCGCTGTATTCCAAGAGCTATTGCCATGCGCAACACTCAGGGTTTTTTTAAAATCCTTGTAACAGATGACGATCAAATGAAAGTCCTCGGTTTACGTGCAGTTGGTGAACATGCATCCAGTGCAATTCAGGCTGTTGCTTTACTTATTGCCACAAATAAGGGTATTGAAGAATTATCAGAATTGATCCACCCTCACCCGTCTATTATTGAAGGCATTCAGGAATGTATTCGAATGCTCCTAGGAAAATCGATCTACAAACCCTTTATATTTCAGGAATATCTCCAGCATAAACGTTTCAGAGACGGTCAATACATCGACTGAAAAATGTCTGAATCATGCCGGGTTAGTTTCAAAAAATACATTAAATAATGCTAAGTACAAAAATTATTTGCACCATTGGTCCTGCCAGTAACTCTCCTAAAAAGCTGGCGGAGTTGGCTGAGGCAGGAATGAATATCGCGCGTTTGAATTTCTCACATGGAACGCATCATTCTCATAAAAAAATAATTGAGCAAATTCGAAAATTGAATAAGGACAGGCAATACCCAATTGCAATTATGCTTGATACCCAGGGTCCTGAAATCAGGACTGGTGATAAGGTAATAACGCTTATTTCCGGAAAACGTGTGTGTGTCACTATTCCTCCAAATGAAGAGTCAGAGGGTACACTTTTTGTCAACTATGTTGATTTAAAAGATGATCTGAAAGAGGGAAGTTGTATTTCCCTTGACGGAGGTTTGATAAGTTTAAAAGTTTGTGGTAAAAACAAAAAAGGGCTTGACTGCGAAGTGATTGACGGCGGTGTCGTTAAGGCCCATAGACATGTGAATTTGCCGGGAGCAATCGTTAAACTGCCTGGAATCACAGAAACAGATAAACGGGATATCTTTTTTGGAATTGAACAAAAAGTGGACGTCATTGCTCTGTCTTTCGTGCGCAGTTCGGAAACGATCCGGGAGGTGAGGGCTTCACTTGGAGTGCATGCTCAGCAAATTAAGCTTATTGCAAAAATTGAAAACCAGGAGGGTGTTGAGCGCCTCGAAGAAATTGTCCAGGAAGCTGATGGAGTCATGGTTGCCCGTGGTGATTTAGGAATTGAAGTTGAGCTGGAAGAGGTCCCGCAAATTCAAAGACGGATTGCTTATTTGTGTGCTAAATATGGAAAGCGTTTAATAGTGGCAACTCAAATGCTGGAATCAATGATTGAAAATCCAGTACCGACACGAGCGGAAGTTACTGATGTCGCTAATGCTGTTTTTGAACAGACAGATGCAATTATGCTTTCCGGAGAAACTTCTGTCGGTAAATATCCTGTCCGTTCGGTAGAAACTCTGGTACGGATTGCAAGGCGTACAGAAAATTATCCCGGTGTGAATTATACTGAAAAATTGATAAAAAAGTCTAAAGGTCAGCACCTTGCTGAAGCTGCAATCCAAATTGCCGCAAAATTAAAAATACGCGCAATTGTTGTTATCACCCGCAACGGACGAGGTGCAGAATATCTCTCAAATCTGCGTCCACGCGAGATTGGGCTTTACTCATTCACTAATAATTCTAAAGTATTTTCTTCAATGACGCTCTACAGGAGTGTCTATCCTTTCCTGATGGAATTCCGGAAAAATCCGGAAGACACAATCCAGAAAGCTTTGGGAATTCTCCAGGAAAAGGAAGGTTTTGCTGCTGAAGAGCAGGTAGTTGTTCTTGCCAATATCCTCACTGGTGAAGGCTATTG
>Ga0208336_1000258_pt1 | contig 21500 bp, 21 predicted proteins | sample DeeseametaMP0372_FD_184212 | JGI IMG/M metagenome (GOLD analysis project Ga0208336, IMG submission 184212) | Marine microbial communities from the Deep Atlantic Ocean - MP0372 (SPAdes) | ecosystem: Environmental > Aquatic > Marine > Oceanic | place: East of Porto Seguro, South Atlantic Ocean...
CAGGTAAAACATTTTGAACAATACTTTTGTTTTAGCCATGCTACTTATACCTGATTTCTCGCAATTATTTTGCGAATTTGATATTTACGAATAATATTTCGAGGTTTATGTTGTAAATCATTTTGTAGTCCAGCAGCAAGAATTTCTCCAATCCCTGTCAACACACGATCAGCAGAATTCCCATCGGTATATGGATGAATGTCCTGCAGACAACTTTGCCTATGAACTGAAAACTCCCTTGGATTGTTAAGACTGCGTTCAATGGCTGAAACGAGTTCGGTTGGGTTTTGGATATTGATACCTTTATTTTTACGTGCAATAGCTTGATAAGTAACCAAGGGGCGGTCAAAAGGTAAGAATTCATAGGCAACGGAAGATGTGTCAGTAATCATAATATCAGATCCAGCCAAGATTGGTAAAATATTTAATTCATCTACTATACGAAAATTTTCATTTTCCAATTTTTTATATCTTTCTTGAATCGATTCATCCATCAAAGAATGAAATTTGATAATCCAATTATATTTACCACTTTTTAAATTTTTAATAGCATCCAGCAAATCTGGAGCCGAAGTATATTTGGGTGGAAAGGTAGGCGCATATAGTATAACAGCTAATTCGGGATTTAAATTATACTGTTTTATCAATTGATTTTTTTGATTGCCAAAATCCCACGCTTTTTTAAAAACAGGATCGAGTTTTGGCCATCCTGTTTCTTTAACTAAAAAATGTCTTTTCTTCATTGCGATTGCTGAAAATTTTTCTGTCATTACGGGGCCTGTTGTACAGTACAAATCAAAGAACCCAGTTATGTTATAAAAGCCCTTCACTTCTTCATCTAATCCATGAAAAACCTGTACTTTCAATCCCGGCCAGAAATGAGGAACGACATTGCCTGGAACGAGAACAGCATCCGGATTATAATTTATTACTTCCTTGTTGGATGTTAATTGATCGCCAGGACAAGAAAAATTAGCAGCAGAACTGGCTGAAAACCATTTCACTGCTCCACTTTTCGTTTCAGAGATTGAATCTTGAATCGGTTCGAGGATTGAAAACGAATATGGTTTTGTTACAAAGAATAAATACTTTAAATGAGTGTGGTTCATTGCTCACTATATAATTCTTTCAAAATGCCTAAAACATCATCTTTCGTTAAATCCACTACATTATTATCCATCCGACCTTTTGTAAATGATTCTGCCGCCAATGTTGGCAGTTGATCTTCAGGGATTCCCCATTCGTCCAGCGTATAAGGCACAACACCTTTAGGGATATCTTTAATCGTTTGTTTTAATTCATCATAGGTCAATTCATTATTATTACAAATTCTATCTAATGGCTCCTTGATTAATTTCCGATTTATTTCCATTAAGGGTAATAAACTGATAGAGGATGCAACGCCATGGGGAATTCCATAATGTATGGTCAGCGGATAACTCATTGAATGAGCCGCAGCTGTTGTTGTATTGGAAAACGCCAATCCGGCAACTGTGGCAGATTTTAAAAGATTATTTCGTATTTTTAAATCAGAAAGGTTTTTCTTCAACGCTTCGCCATTTTCAAGAATCGAACAAATGGCTGATATAGCAAAATCAGTAGAAGTGGGGTTGGCATTCTTGTTCCATATAGATTCAAAACTATGGCTTAAAGCATCCATCATAGTTGAGATAGAAATATCCAGAGGAAGAGACAGCGTTAAATTGCCGTCCAATATTGCTACGCTTGGATATAGGCTTGGATGAGAAATGGAGCATTTCTTCTCTTCTTCCATATTCCAAACAGTTCCCCACATGGTGACTTCACTTGCTGTGCCGTGTGTTGTTGGCAGAAATATTGATGGAATTTCTTGAGGAAACGACCCTTTATATTCTATTAATTCATTAATATCTGTTTTCTCCAAACTCAGGTGTGCCATGACAACTTTTGCCAGATCCATGGCCGATCCGCCGCCGATAGCAACAACACCATCAAACATATTTTTCTGGCAAAATTTTAAAGCATTTGTACAATCCTTAAAATTTGGATTACTGCCAACATCACTAAAAATGGAATCAGAGTCAAATTTTGAATTAAGGTTTAACCGTTTTCTATTTCCAGGTGATGTTATAATGACCGGAGCAGAAATTTTTAAATCATTAATTCTGAAGTTTAATTCGCGTAGCCAATTTTCAGTTTTAATAATTCTTACAGGATTAAAATAATTAGACATAGCAGATTTTGAAAATTACTTTTCCAGAAATCTCATGAAAATTTTTTTATTATTAACAGGTTTGATGGTCGGCCTGCCTAAATCTTCTCTTGAGCCTGGTCGAATTTTTACTTCAAGAAATGACGGTCCAACACATGTCATAAAATTTGTGATGTTTGCTTTTAGTTCAGCTGTTGTTTCCGCTTTAAACATTTTGCTGGGTCCCATTGCTCCAACAATGGCTGACAAATCTATATTTTTTGCGGCTGTGTCCTGCCCGCCAACAGATTCATGAACTTCATTATTCATCAGAATATGACGGAAATTTTTCGGTTTCAAACTCGCGATTGATGTAAGACTGCCCAGATGCATCAACATAGCTCCATCACCATCAATACAAACCACTTCTCGTTCGGGCTTGGACAAGGCAATGCCCAAGGCAATGGATGAACAATGGCCCATGGATCCCACAGTCAGGAAATCCTGCTGATGGGATTGACCTTTCTTTTCGCGAATCTCAAAAATTTCCCTTGATGTTTTTCCCGTTGTAGAAACAACGATGGCATTGTCATCAAGATTCTCTAAAATAATCTCTAATGTTTCCTCACGCTTCATACGCTGATCATCAAATTTTTGGATTTCTTTGCTGTATTTTTCAAATGTTCCTTTTTTTATTAACAGAACAGCAGGTCTGCTTTCGTTTTTTGCAGTTTCAACGGCACTTGATATTTTCATTTCAAACTGATTATCATCTTTTGATATTATTTCATAGGGAATATCCATCGACTCCAGCAGTTTTAATTGAACTTTACCCTGCTTTGCATGCTGCGGTTCATCCTTAACGCCTGGTTCACCACGCCAACCTATCATCACCAACATGGGGATAGAATACACATCAGGATCACAGAGCGATAAAAGGGGATTTATTGCATTCCCAAAGCCGGAATTTTGCATATATACCAATGGTAGGGATTTTTGAGCCAGATAATATCCGGTCGCCAAAGCGACAGCATTACCTTCATTGGCCGTAATGATATGTTTATCTCTGGGTATACGGTCGTCAATACATAGACAAAATTCTTTCAACAGGGAATCTGGAACTCCCGTGAAAAAATCAACACCGTGGCTGGCTAACTGATCGTAGAAATCAGTAGGTTTAATGGCCATCAATTTTCCTTGGGAATCAGGGTAATGATATCCTTAATAGACATGCAATATTTGTCTGATGCTTCTTTGGCTCGGCTGTTTTCCAGAATGGATTGCGCTGTCTCCACCATTGCTGGGTATGCAGAGCGCAATAAATGATTGGCATAGATAATAACATTTACACCTAAATCCTGTAATTCTGATTCAGTGATGTGAGCATAAGTTGAAGGCACCACAACAAGAGGTACTTTTGTTTCAAATTTTTGAAATTTTTCACAGAACTCGATGATTTCGTTGCCGTCTTTTTTCTTACTGTGAATCATTATTCCATCTGCGCCGGCAGCGATATAAGCCGCAGCTCTTTTGAGAGCGTCAGCCATTCCTTTTTGCAAAATCAGGCTTTCTATCCGAGCAATGATCATAAAATCTGCTGTGACTTGGGACAGCTTCCCTTCATGAATCTTACGGGAAAAATGTTTGATTGAATCCTGCTTTTGGGGGACGGTTGTTCCAAAAAGTGAATTTCGCTTGTCGCCAATTTTATCTTCAATGATGATGGCTGAAACACCTAATCTTTCCAGCGTTTTGACTCTGAACTTGAAATGGTCTATCCTGCCGCCGGTATCACCATCCACAATGATGGGTTTTGTTGTGACTTCTAATATTTCTTCAATTGTAGAAAACCGAGAAGAAAAATCAACAAGTTCTGTATCGGGCTTTCCTTTAGCTGTTGAATCGGTAAGACTGCTTTCCCAAATGCCATCAAATTCAATTTTATGTCCATTTTTTTCAATGCTGGTTTTTTCTACAATCAGGCCCGTTAATCCATTATGCGCTTCTAAAATACTAACGATAGGTTTCGCATCTATCAAGCGCCGTAGTGTTTTCATCCGTTTTCCGGGTGTTATACCTTGTGCTTTGACAGCAGTGATCAAGTCAGTTGAAGAAATTCCTTCAGTATATTTTGGTTCTACAAGTTTCCCGCCCCACTCAGCTAGGATATCTATCACACGCTGCCGCACTTCTCTTTGTATCCCGGTTTTCCAATCATCCCCATGGACAACATAATCAGGTTTAATTTTTTTTAAATTTGGAACATAGTCCAAAGTTGTCTGGGGGATCACTTTTTCTACACCTTTCAAATTTTCAACGATCAGTTTACGCTCATCGAAAGCAATCAAAGGTAAGCGTTTATAACTGGCAATGGCTTTATCCGTCAGCAATCCTATAATCACTTTTCCCAGCTTGCAGCCTTCAGCAATAATATTCACATGGCCTTGGTGAATCAGGTCAGCAGACATAGCTATATATACTTTTTTTGATTTTTTATTTTCTATCATAATTTTTTGGTTTGGTGTAATTAATCAAAATCCTTTTTCGGCAATGGAGCCGTCGTGCAGTCCAGCATCATAATTTTGTTCCGGAACTTGCCAATTTCCATAACGCTTAGAAAGATATTCTTCTGCATGATTAGGAATATTAATTGTACGTCCCTCCCATTCGATTGTACTCAATGTATCGTAATATTTCCTGTCCATATGCTTCAATGCATTGCTGTCCACCCAGCGGTATTTATCCTTCACGGGATATACACAAAATAAATCCACATGAAAATTGATCTGTCTTATTTTTTCCCAGGGAGTTTTCACTTTTATCACACGCATATCTCCTGGAATCCAGGGAGATTGAATTTTCCCTCTTTTAATCAAGTAATTTGGTAAAAAATCCAAACGCAGTTTCATGATTTTATCGGCAGAATCAGCCGGTATTCCTAGGTCTGCATCGTAGTCCCAGGGGATTAAATCTCCATCACGCATTATTCCCAGAAGCGTTCCTGCCTCCAACCAGTATTTAAACCTTTTTTCATTTAAAATATCGATTGTTTTCAACAGCATATTTTTCATGCGCCGATGATAATTCCCTTTCTCGAGCTGGATTCTTTCTAGTGGAGAAGCATCAATCACTTTTTTAAAGGGAATTTTATCTAAAGCTGAATTATTGACAATGGTACTATCATCAATACTGGCAATCCATTTTAAATGCGGATTTTTCCAGTCTTCACCAAAACGAACTCTCAAATAGTCTTCAGTATACTGTGGAATTGGAAAAGTATACCCATGAATTTGAATTTCATTCAATTTGTCGTAATACTTGCCTTCAATTTCTTTACAACTGCGTTTATCAACCCAGCGGTATTTTTTATCCACATTATACTTGGGAGTAACAAAAATTTTGAAAGCTTTTTGCCTATGCTTCCAGCGGCTTAATACAGCAAGGCGACAATATTCATTTTCTATCCATTTGCGACCGGAACGGTCAGGGATGAATTGAAAGCGATAGGCTATTCCTAATTTTTGCTCTAAATCCAATAATCGAGAAAAATACTCTCCTGGAATACTCAGCCTCACATTCCTGTCCTGAGGCAATGGTAGTTCCATCTTCTTCCCCATGAGTGCCAATAATGTATTGGTGTCCAGCCAAAAGGGGATATCGTTATTTTTCAATAATTTTACTGTAGTTGAAAAGAGATTTGTTTTTAATTGGCGCGTGATATCCATTTATGGATTAAAATTACATTCCGAAAACATTAATTGAACTGGATATTGTAAAGATTGCTGTAAAGTCCATTTTTCTGGATGAGTTCATCATGAGTGCCCATTTCTTTGATTAGTCCTTTTTCCATTACAATAATTTTATCAGCATTTGTAACTGTAGACAAACGGTGAGCTATGACCAACACTGTACGGTCGGTCATAAGCGTTTCCAGTGCTTCCTGAACCAAACGTTCCGATTCTGTATCTAGTGCGGACGTGGCTTCATCCAGTATCAAAATTGGCGGATTTTTCATGATGGCACGAGCTATAGCCAGACGCTGTCTTTGTCCGCCGGAAAGTTTGACACCCTTTTCACCAATGACAGTATCCAGGCCTTTCGGAAGTTCTTCAATAAACTCCAAGGCATTAGCCGCCTTGGCAGCAGCAATAACCTGTTCATCATCTACATCTTTTTGGCCATAAGCAATATTCGCCTTGACCGTATCATTAAATAGAATCGTCTCTTGCGTGACAATACCCATCAATCTCCTTAGCGAGTTTAATGTAACGTGCCGAATGTCCTGACCATCAATTTCAATGGCACCTTGATTTACATCATAAAATCGGGGAATCAGATCAGCCAGAGTCGATTTGCCGGCTCCACTGGAGCCAACCAACGCCACAGCGGATCCTTTTTTAATTTCAAAAGAGATATTTTTTAATATGGTATCATCAGATTCGTATTTAAAGCTTACATCATTTATCTGAATCTTATCTTTAAAGGTATCAATTATAACTGCATCAAATTTATCCACAATTGTTGGTGGAGTTTCCAGAATTGCAAATATTCGCTCGGCAGATGCGGCTCCTGCCTGGAGTTCAACATTCACATTACTTAATTTTCTTAAGGGATCCATCATGGCAAAAAGCAAAAGAATAAAGCGCAGGAAATCTTCTGGTGTCAATCCTTTGCCGCTCAACACTTCCATGCCACCCACCCACAGCAATAATACACCCATCATAACTCCGAGAGTCTCCGTAATGGGCGATGCCAGTAAACGTAGTTTGGCCCGGCGGAGAATCAATTTAAAATATTTATGTGTCTCTTTAAAAAAACGTTGAACTTCATAGCCCTCCATCGCAAAAGCTTTGACCACGCGTATTGATGAAAATGTTTCGGTAATAATATTGGTAATACCAGCAATCATGGCTGCTGTGCGCCTGGATTTACGGCGGATACTTCTGCCGATTGTCATAATCGTGATACCGGAAATGGGTACAATGACGATGGAGATTAAGGCCAGTTTCCAGTTAATAATGAATAACAGCACAGTGAAGGCCAGCAGATTGATGGGCTCCACAAGCAATTGGTGAAAGCTCGTGCCTAATGCGCGGCGCAGGTTGGCAACATCATTTATAATAATTGACGTCAATTCACCGGATTTTTTCTGATGGAAATATGAAAGTGATTGTGAATTAAAATGTTTGTAAAGGCGATTGCGCATTTCAGTGATTAAATGATATTGGACCAGCGTCATGGATATGTTTTTCAGGTAGAGAAACACATTTTTCGCCAGGAATACAACCATGATAGTTAGGCAAAGTACTTTAAGAGTATCCTGGGCAGTATCTCTCAGGATGAATCCGTTTGACCAGAATTTTAATTTTTCATTAAGAGAAAGTGCCCCTTGTTCTGCCAGCCGCGTGTGATCAGCCAATAACTGCTCAAAGTCCATCACAATATTGTTGATCAAGGAAGCTATCAACCAGATCGAGGCGCTGTTCAATGCCACGTAAACCAAGGCAGCCAACGTAGAAAGCAGCAGGTAGGGCCATTGATTAATGACCAGCTTGAACATGCGTTTATATAGGGATTCGTTCATGAATGAGTTCGTTGTGCGTTTAGTTTATACAGCTAATAATCTACATTGCCCAATATCGAAGGGGAAAATTAGGCTTTTTCTGGATTATATACCATTTTCAAGTGTAGAATATTGGCCTCGTAAAAAATATCTCCTAAACCTTCAAAATTGAATTTTTCATAAAATGAGATGACCTGTTCCTGGGCATTCAAATATATCACCGGTTCTTCTCGTAATTCGTTCAAGGCAAATTCCACTAGCGCCACTCCTACGCCCTTGCCACGATTAGGTTCCGGCACGGCAAAACGCTCCAATTTCACTCCTTTATTCGTGTATCGCCAGCGCGCCGTACCGATGGCGTGGCCGTCATCCAAAGCAAGGATATGGGTAGCAGTATCTTCATATTCATCTAATTCAATTTCCCGAGGAACATTCTGTCCAATAATAAACACGTCTTCGCGAATTGCACGAGCAGATTGATACTCATCTTCCGTTTCAATATATTTAACTGTTAACATTTGTTTCTGCATGAGTCAAATTTCGTAATATTACCCTATGCGGCATAAGAAAAAACAGATAATTGTTGTAGGTGACAGAGTACTGATTCAACCCGATAAAGGAGAAAGAAAATCTGCTGCTGGACTTTACCTTCCGCCCAGTGTTCTGGAAAAAGAGGAAATCCTCGGCGGTATTATTGTCGAAGTCGGCCCTGGTATACCCGTTGGCAATCCCGATGATGTTGGCGACAAACCCTGGAAAACTGAAACATACGGCAACGTGAAATATATTCCAACCCAGGCAGAACTGGGCGATTATGCATTATTCCTGAATAAAGCAGCAATTGAGATCAAAGTAGAAAATGATAATTATTTGATCGTATCTCAGTCTGCTATACTTGTCCTGATCAGGGACGATTTGAATAGCCTTACAGAGTAATATTCAACATAAAGAAGGAATATTGAATTTTTTCTCCTTCTTCCGGCCAGTAGACAGCAAAACCTTGCTGTAAAACACCTCCAAAACCCATTTTTTTAGATATAACAACATCCAGTTCTGTCCCGAGAGGATCTAATTTAATAACATCTTTAAAATCATGGTAATGGACATTTAACATAAAATTACCGGGTAACGAAAATTCAGCTTTCACATTCCATTCATCTAAACCGCTTCGATCATTATCATTAAACCGAGTGAATTGATCTGTATATCCATGATATTTATGTCCGGCGCCCCAGGGATTGGCAAATCCTTCAAGGTCAACAGTCGATGTATCATCTCCTGAAAAATATTCTTTACCAAAAGATATTTTTGATATAATTGGTAATCGAGAAAGATCTAAATGGAAATTAAATACATTAAAGTTTGCATCAATTTCCGAAATGGAAGATAATTGATTGAATTTTCCGCTCTGAATGGCAAATTCCCCTTCAAACTTTGCAAAAAGAAAATTGAAAGCCCACCTGGATCCCATAGTTGATCTTTCAATTTTTACCGATTCATCAGTAAGGAACGTTTCGTCTTTAATATAATTATACCAGTACAGATCGAAGACATTCATATCGATAAAAGGAAGGTGATTCATCAATGGTGATAAATAAATACCATTAATTCTTTCATCATAATAATCTGAGTCAGCAGTTCCGGAGTTTTCTTCATTAATCAAATGAAATAAGTTTATTGAACCAAAGCTGTTTTTAGTGAAGGAATGAACTCCTTCAAACGATCTTCCATAATTATTCCAATTATTTTTACTGAATAACCTTTGAGCTCCCAATGGCATTTCGAAGCGTCCAAATCTCATGGACCAATTGCGTTTCAGCAAATTATTTACCTGAAAATATATCTGATGAAATTCGATCTTGACTCCTGAAGCTTTTGATAAGCCGGCAAAATTGTCTTCTCCACCTAATAATCTGGAATCCTGAAGTTGAGCAAAGCCTGTAATAGGGCCCTCAACTAATCTCAAACTGATTCTAGACCGAGTATAATGAAATGTGTTTCTTGCTCTTGTATAAATTGGATCTGCATTTTCAATATCCTTGTCTGTTTCCAAACGATAACGAAAATCAGCTTGCCATTCCAGGTCAGCCGCAAAGGTCGAACTCAAGAGCACAAGAACTGAAAAATATTTATTCATCAATTGGCCCCTCCCAGAAAATCGGATATATCGATTCGCCAAATACACCTACAGATTTATTGTAAAATTTCTCCAGATCATCTGAATTAAATGGAACCTTTTTTGAGTCGCCTTTGTTGGTATTGCCAAAATAATTAGCGCCGTATTGGTCAAGGGATTTTTGGTGCCTGACCACCCTAACAGGATGAATACCTGCTTTCAATGCAGCAATAATATCTGAATCCGAATCGCCATAAAACAGGTCTAATCCAAGTTCATTCATTTTTCTGTGCTTGGATGTATACTTTTTACCTTTAAGCGTGTCTTTGGGCATAAAAAACAAATTAGCATCTTTCCGGATTTCATATCCTAATACTATGGTCAAATATTCAGCAAGAACATCTCCATTCTCCCCGGGACGAGCAGTGATAAAATAAACTTCGTGTCCGTTGGTTTTGAAAAAATGAACTAGTTCAACGGTTGGAGTAATTGGAATTGAAAATTGATTATCATTGGCGTTGATCCAGCCATAGTCGATGGGTGTACCGTGTTCTTTTATATAATGCTGGAAAGCTGGTTCGGAATACAGCACCGTATCATCTATATCAAATCCCACTTTCAGGATACCCGGCTGGGCCTGAAGATAACCAAATAACAAAATGGTAATTAAACGATTCATGAATTTATTCAGAAATTTCTATTGATACTGGGCAATGGTCAGAGCCCATGACTTCATCATGAATATCTGCGTCCAGAACTTGGTCAGTAAAGCCTTCATTTACAAAGAAATAATCAATACGCCAGCCCACATTTCTTTCCCGGGCTCCAAATCGATACGTCCACCAAGAATACCTGTCTCCTTTCGGATGAAACAGGCGGAATGTATCTACCCAGCCGTTTTCTACATACGTATCCAAACGCTGTCGTTCAATGGGCATGAAACCGCTGGTATTAATATTTTCTTTTGGACGAGCCAGATCGATAGGATGATGAGCAGTGTTCCAATCGCCGGTTACGATAACGTTATTCCCAGACTCAACTTGTTCATTAATTATAGGCAAAAGCTCATCATAAAAATCTAATTTATATTGCAGCCTTTCATGATCACGCTGGCCATTGGGAAAATAAATATTATAGAGTAAAAAATTTGGATGTTCTGTAATGAGTACACGTCCTTCTCTATCGTAAATATCTACACCTAAACCTTCCTGTACATAAAAGGGTTCTTCCTTGCAATATGTTGCAACACCGCTATAACCTTTTCGTTCTCCTGAATGCCAATAGTTATGGTAACCATGATCTTCTAATAATTCATTAGGCAATTGATCCACATGGGCCTTGGTCTCCTGGATACAGAGTATATCGGGATCGGCATCTTCCAGCCATTCTAAAAATCCCTTTTTATGAACAGCCCGTACGCCGTTAACATTCCATGAAATTAATTTCATAAGGTCAAGAGGTTATAACAATGTCCTGACATTATGCAAAATGATTCCTAACTTTATACATCATGGAACCGGGCAAAGTTAAAGAATTGATACTAAAAGGATTACCTAAAGCCCATGTGGAAGTGGCGGACACGACTGGCACGAAAGACCATTTCAGCGCAGTGGTCATCAGCGATGACTTTATTGGAAAAACAATGATCCAACAGCATCAGGAAGTGTATAAGACTTTAGGAAATTATTTAACAAATGAAATTCATGCTTTGCAATTGAAAACCATGACCAAAGAGCAATGGCAAAAAGAAAATAATTAAAATGAGGAAAAAATGGAATTAAAAGAACAGATCATAAACGATATAACAACAAACCACATCATGTTATTCATGAAAGGGACACCGGAAATGCCGCAGTGCGGTTTTTCGAATGCTGTTGTTCAAGCACTCAATCATTATGGCGTGGAATACAAAGCGACTAACGTACTAACTGATCCGGAAATCAGAGTGCAACTGTCTGAATATTCTAACTGGCCCACAATTCCGCAATTATTTGTGAATAGCAAGCTCATTGGCGGTGCAGACATTACAATCGAAATGCACAACAATGGGCAGTTATTGGATATCCTTGATTCAGCTGGTGAAAAAACAGAATAATCATTTTTGTTCTGACATATTAAAAATATAAATTTGCGGCCCTTATTTTTCAGGGAAAATGGCCCGTTCGTCTAGTGGTTAGGACTCCAGGTTTTCATCCTGGCAACAGGAGTTCGATTCTCCTACGGGCTACAGAACAAAACCCCTCGAAAGCTGGGGTTTTTTGTATTAATTTTTTATATGAATCTGCCACTTCATCCAGGGATAGTCCATTTTCCCATCGCATTACTTGTTACCGCATTCATTTTCCAGGGAATCCATCTTTGGAAAAATAACTGGATCTGCCGTACCACAAGCATGTGGCTTTTAGGATTTGCTGCTATCATGTCGATTGCCGCAACTCTCACAGGACAAAAGGAAGCAGCGCGGGCCGGCCAGGTAGGCTATGATACAATTGTGCTGGAAACCATTCAGCGCCATGAATTATTGGGGAATATCATAGCTTGGGGCAGTATAATTGTGCTGATATTTTGGGTGTATTTCTTTTTGAAAGATATGGATAATCGCCGAGTGGATTATCTAGCTTTAGCATTTTTAGGATTATTAGCTGGAATGGTGATATTTACCAGTTATTTGGGTGGCACACTTGCCTTTATCTACGGCGTTGGCAAGCCCTGATTATTCTCGTTCAATATTGACCAGGAACGCCTTGGCGTTTGTAGATGAAAACAATCCATAGCCACCGATAATATTCGATTCCGGTAATAAATATTGATTTTGCCCGGCGGGGTCACCACTGTAATAATTGTAATATGCATCATCCGTCGCTTCCAGGATCACGAGTGTTAATCCATAATAATTGAAAAAGAGCCAGCTCATGGGTACCGGTGGCAGGGATACTTGCCATGTAAATGGATTTACTCGATAGGGATCTCCATGTTCATCCCGTAAATAATTCTCCTTCCACAATTTGTAAACCAATGATGTATCATAAATCAGATTGACGAAAGTGGAATCATGGATTCCATTGCGGTTAAAATCTGTGAAAGTTTCGCTGTCTTCATTGTACTCACCATCACTATTCAAATCTTCAAATGGTTCCAAGCCTCTTTGGTAAGCTTCCAGGGCAACAGTGGTTACTTTGATGGTAGCATAATTGTCTGCTTCAAAATCCAGCATAAATAATGGAAAGGAAGCAAAGCTTTCCGTATAGCAGCTCCCTTTTCTATACACAGCAGTTGAAATGGTATAAAAGTCTATCAGCTGGATTATAGTATCCAGATTGTCCATATAATTCAGCCATTGCAGGTCAAAATTCTCTGTGTTAACAGCAGGGACAACTTGTTCTACACCTTCACATTTTTGAGTTTGATTGTCCGGGCTGAAATAATCCATTCCGCTGGGAATAGTGGTTTCAGCACTAACTTCAAATTCTCCATATACTGCATGCAATGTGTACGTTTCACCAGGCTGGAAAATGATCGAATCAGCTGTTAAATAGCGGCCTATACGATTTAGCACCGGCGAAACAGGAAACACTTCATTTGTACTCGCTTGTGTTATGGTTACTACCGCATTGGAAATGTACAAGTCTTCGGGTTCTACTTCGTCTTCAATGGAGGATGATAAAGATATAAAACACGTGTCACCAATCGTACCTAAAGGCAAATTGGCGGGCAGGTTACAAAAAATTACAAGCTTATCTTCATAAGCAGCTACAGTATCTTCAAACTCACAAGACAGCATCATGATGGCGAGAATAGTTATTAAGATCTTCTGCATCAGAAATCGATATTTATACCAATTGAAGGAATGATGGGAAAAATGGAAATATCAGTGCGGTTGACGCGCCCTTCGTCTGCTTCATCCACATTGGGTTCTCCGGGATCCGGGTAACCATTACCGTTCAAATCATCCTCTTTTATGTTCCAGTCTCCATCATCATCCAGGCCATTGTGTGAACTGCCAAGATGATAGACATAGCGAAAAATATTATCCCTGTTATAGCTGTTAATAACTTGGATATACAGGTCCATATCAAATTTTTTGAATTTAAAATGACGGACTGCGCCAAGGTCCAGACGATGATAAGAAGGATAACGCCCTGTGTTTCTTGAGCCGGGAATGGTGCTGAAATTGCTGTGTGAGGAATCAAATGTATAATCGAGGTTTTCTAAATAATACCCTAGTATGGGTGTAAAAGCCTGTCCGGATTGATAGCTCCATTGCCAATTAAATTCCCATTTTTTATTAAAATTATAATTACCTATGACTGTAAAAGCTTGACGCCTGTCCCAATTGGTGAAATATTCGTAATCATCTATACTCTTCCTGGATATTGAATATGTATACGCTATCCAACCGTTTATTTTTCCATACATTTTTTGAGCAAATACTTCCAATCCATAGGCATAGCCGTCAGCAATATCAAACATGTCTGTCAGTTTTTCATCCGACATTACTTCATCTGTGGAAGCGCGCGTTTCAACAAAGGTGAGCATATTTTTTAAGTCTTTATAATATCCTTCCACCTGCACTTTATATATTTCTCCAAAATATTCTTCATAGCCCAAGACGATCTGCTTGGATTTTCCCGGATCTACTGATTCATCAATCGCCATCCAGAAATCCAACAGTACCGGGTTATAGTCATCCTGGATGGTCATGATAAACTGGTGGTAATTGCCCACTGCAAAATTGATATAACGATCCTCTGTTAGCAAATATTTCAATCCCAATCTAAAATCAGGAAAATACGTATCAGAATGAGCGGTATACATATTCATCCTGAAACCCGGCTCGATCACCAAGCGTTTGTTGGGGATCCATTTGAGTTTTGTATAAGCTGCTGATTCTATTGGTGCTTTTTTTATGGTGAACAAAGCAGAATCGGCAAAAGTATTGTCATAATTAAAACCCAATTCCTTCACCTGTCCGCCGAACTTCCAGGTCATTTTCTCATTTTGGAAATAAGTAAGATTTGCTGAACCGGTAAAATCCTGGATGGTATTGTCTTGGACTAACCCGGATTCTCCTCCCAAATTAAAAAATGTAAAAAAGCGGCTGCTGGCTAAAAGAAAATTGCCTACCAGCAGATCATTAAATATTTTCCGATACGCAAGGCTGAATGTTTCGTTTCCCCAATATGTATCAATTCCAATGTCATCATAGCTGAAATCATCAAGTCCTTTATAGAAACTAAAGCTCAAACGATCCTTGGCTGAAAGATCAGTAAACACATGGCCCTGGAGATCATAGAAATAATAAGGTGGTACATCTAAACTGGTCTGCTCTAGTACTTTATCAAAATAAGTACGACGCCCGGAAACGAGCCAGGCCCCATTAGGTATGGGCCCCTCAAAAGTTGCTTGGGCAGACAAAATGGAAATATTCATTTTAGCGTCAAATTTATTGCGATTGCCTTCACGGCTGGTGACATTCAATACAGCAGATAGCCGGCCGCCATATTCAGCATTATAACCGCCTTTGATCAATTCTGCATCCTTCACCGCATCCACAATGAAATTGGAAAATACACCTCCCAAATGAGATGGATTGTAAACAGTGATACCATCCAGCAGGATCAGGTTCTGGTCGGTATTCCCGCCGCGGATAATTAAACCAGTACTGAATTCAGATTGGGTCAATACTCCCGGCAAAGCTTGAATCGTTCTGAAAATATCCGGCTCAAGGATGGACGGCATGGCTTTGATCTGGCGTGTACTCAAGTTGACTCTTCCCGGTTGAATATTAAATTGCCGTGTAGCTTTCTCCGCGGAAACGTCAATTTCATCCATTTCAATAATTTCAGTTTTTAGCGCAACATCTATTTTCTGGGATTGCCCCGGTTCAAGTAAAAGTGCTTTTTCATACTGTTCAAAGCCAAGAAAAGAAACGACCAATGTTTTTGATTCCAGTCCAAGATTATCCAAGACATAATAGCCATTTAGATCGGTGGCCATGCCCTGTCCTGTTTCGCGGATATAAACATTGGCGCCAATCAGAGTTTCGCCAGTTTCGGCATTGGTAATAATTCCGCTAATACGCGCAGCTTGACCGAAAGAAAAGGACGTTATAAATAAGAATAAGAGTGGTATGGAAAGCTTATTTGCTTTCAGCGAAAGAGCGTAATATGTCCTCAGCATGATCTAAAACATTTACCTTATCATATATTTTAACAAGTGTACCATCCTCCCCAATTAGATAGGTTTTTCGACTTGGGAAGAATATGCCGTCAGCACCGTATGATTTGGATACTGATTTATCTTTATCTGTAAGCAAGTGAAAAGGAATCTCAAATTTTTTCTTGAATTTTCTGTGGCTGGACGCATTGTCATAACTGACACCAAAGACGACAATTTGGTTGTCTTGAAATGAGCTGTATTCATCACGAATTCCACAGGCTTCTTTCGTACAGCCTGGAGTGTTATCCTTGGGATAAAAGTATACGACAACTTTTCGACCCCGATACTGGGAAAGGGAATGCATTTGGCCGTTTTCATCAGGTAAAGAAAAATCAGGCGCAGGATCGCCAATGGTAATGGGCATACTTTTCCCCCAGAGGAAACCAAGAATAATAACTGAAAGTGTAATGAATTTTATCATTAGATCAACTCTGTATGAAAGTTACAACAATTGTATGATTTCTACTTATTTAAATACTGCAGACTATCTATATCGAATTGGATCGGATTTAAATCAAATTCTTCGAAAACCTTTGATGAACAAGTGTTTCCTTCCATGAGCATGGTTAATTGATCAGCGGTAATGGGAAACCATGCAAAGCGGTCTAGCAGTCCAGCAGCCATTTTAATCGGAAAAACAGGTGCTGGAACTGTCCATTTATTTTTACCATAAGCAGAGGCAATTATTTTGATCAGTTCTTTCCAAATCAGAGATTTTGTACCACCCATTTCATAGATTTTTCCAATTGCAGACTCTTTTTCTAAAGATCGAACAAAACATTTTGCTACATCGGTTACATGGACAGGATTGAAAGCAAATGAACCTGCATTTTTTGGAATCAGTCCATTAAAAAAGAGTGGAGCAGGAATGGGTAAACCCAACATATCCTTTTTCAATTGAGTACAGAATTCAATTGTACCCCTAGGATCACCAAAAATAAGAGATGGACGAAAAATGGTCCAATCCAGCGTTGAATTTTTAAGCAATTGTTCAGCGAGATATTTTGTAGTTTGATAGGGTGTGCCTTGCATTTTCACTCCATTAGCACTCATCAATATATAGCGCTTCACCCCTGCTGTTTCTGCTAGCTTTACGGTTCGCTTTACACCTTCATAATGCAATTTTTCAAAGGTGATACCTTTTTTCGGAAACTGGCGGATGAGTCCAATATTGTAAATCACAGCATCAGCATTCTCCAGCATTTCCTTAATGACAGTCTCTTTTTCAATGTGCCCGGAATGCACAGTGCATTTATCTGCCTGCAAGAGTTTTGAAGCATTTTGCGGGCGGACCAATACATGTGGTTCATGACCGACCAACAATAATTCATCAACAATATAATTGCCAACGAACCCTGAACCGCCGAAGAGAGCTACTTTCATTGATTAATCAAAGTAAATGAGGATAGAATTTTTTCTTCAACCGGGCCGATCTCAATTGTTCGAAATTCAATACCGAGGTTTTTATTGTGATAAGGAATCACATATGATCGAGTATGGATACCAGATGGTCCATCAAAATGGTAGTAGTCATAAAAATGGCCAGGTAATCCAGCTAATTCAATTTCTTTAATCGGATCGTGATTATACCAAATCCCACTGTGTTCATCTTCTTCTGCTGTACTGAATCTGATCAACATCATCGGCTGATTACCTTGTAAACGAAACATGACACCTCTCCCATCTTCCCATTCTTGTACCGTATACACTTCAGGAATTGAAACAGAATAACCGATCTTCTCATTTGAATACTCTTTCCACTCCACTTCACTAATAGATAAATTTGGATGGCCTTCCTTACGACAGCTAGCAACAAATAAAATGATAATAATGAGGAGGATTGTCTTATTCACTATTGATTTATAGTACCTTTCAGTCAAATTGTTCAATTTTAATATTTGCAACCGCTTCTTGAACCAAATCATCGACATTCAATTTTTCTTCTTCAATCAATATATCCTTTAGCTTTGCTTTTGTGGCGGGATGCTTGGGAACAAATAATGCGCAACAGTCCTGGTCAGGTTGAATTGAAATATCATAAGTTTCGATCTCACGTGCTTTATTGATTATTTCCAGTTTATCAAAACCAATTAACGGTCGCAGTAGTGGTATACTTATAGCTTCTTCAATTACGCTCATGTTTTCCAATGTCTGTGAAGCAACTTGCCCCAGAGAATCGCCGGTTAACAACGCCACAGCTCGCTGTTTTTTCGCCAACTTTTCCGCAATGCACACCATGAAACGCCGGTAAAGTATAATCCTGTATTTTCCAGCTGTTAAGACCATAACCTCTTTTTGAATTGATGCCAATTCAACTAAAAAGAGAGTTATCTTTTGTTGGAAAACTTGCAACTTTTCGATCATCTCCCTGACTTTTTCAATAGATGCTTCATTGGTATATGGAACAGAATGAAAATGCACAAAGGAAACAGCAGCACCCCGCTTCATGGCATAGTAAGCAGCAACAGGTGAATCAATACCGCCAGATAGTAAAGACAACACTTTTCCGCTCACGCCAACAGGAAGCCCGCCCTGTCCATGAATTCGTTCAGTATATATAAATGCACTTTTATCCACCACATCGATAAAACAAGTTTTTTCCGGATTGCTGAGATTTACTTTTTTGCCGGTTGCAGCTAAAATAGCAGCACCCACATCTTCATTTATTTTTTGAGCGCTGATGGGAAAATCCTTATCTGTTCTTCTTGCAGTTACACGAAAAGTAGCATATTCACCTGATATCATTATTTTTTCTGCCAGTTTTGTGATGGTTTCCATATCCTGAACCGTTTTGATAGCTGGAGCGAAATAGACCAACCCGCATACATTTTTCAAAACGGCAGTTATTGATTCAATTTCATTTTGCCCGTGATCATTCAAACGTATAATGAGGCGACCATACATACGTCCGATTGACGCAAAGGTGTCAGGGGCGAATCGATTTAGTGCTTTGCGTATATTTTCCTGCAGCATTTTTTCAAAATAACTGCGGTTCTTGCCCTTCAGGGCGATCTCGCCGTAGTGACAGAGAATTACATCCAGTTTCATAATTGAAATTTACAACAGCGTAAGGGAGAAGGGCTTAGGTTTGAAAGAGGTATTGAAATTTCAGAAAGATCTGGCGGTTGCTTTGCAGCATGTCAAACGATTTATAACCGTCAGGCCCTTCATCAAAATCAATAGATGAACCAATATAAAAAATAGTGAAAGGGTTGGGTTGATAACTAATCAAAGGTTGTAAATCCACAGCTTTTTCTATTTCATCATTTATAAAATCTTTCTGATAAAAGTATTGTCCTACCAATCTCAAGGAAAGATATTTACTGAACTGATAAGTAAATCGTATACGAATGCGTTGTCCTTTATAATAATATTTATCTTTATCCAAATTTTGAGCATCATTATAATTCAATGATGGGTTGATATTGATATTTGCTGTAGGCTTTAAGCGCAACCAGACACTATAAGATTTTGATCGGCCTATCTCTGGTGTATCCAAGTAACGTATGATCGTTTTATTATTTGAACCACGGGTGCCAATGGATAATTTTTCACCAAAATTTTTATCTAAATCATATTCCAAATGTTGTAAACCGGTGTACAATGAATCCAAAAAGTTTTCATTCAGTATAAAATAATTAATATCTCCATCTATACGTCCTTTGAATTCCCCGCCCAATGAAGTATAAAACCATTGTTCCTTTATTTCCATATCATAATTCCACACTCTACCGGTGGCTAAAGTAAATGTATATTTTTCCACCAGGTCTGTTTTTGGATATCGAATAAAGGTATAGTTGCCGCCAAGGTTGCGCTCATGGTTCTGTTTGAGGTAACCAGTATCCACCCTGAAAGTGGGTGTTTTTTCAGCAACAAAACAATTGAATCGGCTGTTACGGGTTGACCGGGTCAGTCGTAAAAACATTTGATGGCCATTGTATTCTTCGCCGTCGAAGTCCGATGTTAAACTATCGGCACCAAATTTTGAACCATTGATCTCTGTGGATAAAGAGGTGTCATTGGGTTCTTGTGTCATACTGGCAAATGCTTGCCAATTAATAAAAATATTTTGATTAAAATAATATACACCATCAGCCCCAATATTTGTCCCGCTTCCCGTTACATAACGACGATCTGTGATCACACCACCAATATAAGAACTGTTATCCAAAGAATGTTTCAATCGTAAAACATTGACAAGACTTTTTCCAGGAGCCACAATTTCGCTACCATTTTCAAAGGGCACAACAATTCCACTTTCTTCATCTAACGCGCTGATCATACCATAGTCTGTTTTTCCAACTCTGCCCAATATTTTTATTGCCAAACTGGGATCATTTATTGAGCGCGTATATACCGGCTTTATATTTGGCTGCCACTCATGACCGCCAGCACTAAAAAGATCGCTACCCTCATTAAAAAATGGACGTCGTTCGGGATATGATAGTGCAAAATTATTATTAACATCAAATTGTGTTACATCTGCCTCAATCTGACTGAAATCAGGATTAATAGCAATTTCAATAGTCGTTGTCTGACCTATTGGAATTTTTATACCTAGTGCTAAATCACTATTAAAATCATTTTCTTGAAAAACATTATTACTATCCAATTCTCCACTTTGTGTACCCACCATGCTAGGTAATAATTCAATCGAGCGACTTGACTTAATTCCACTGACACCTTTGAGATATCCAAACTGACAGAGATTACATGGATTATTTCGATCCATTCTAAATGAAGCCATTTTGCGCTTAAAATCATTGCGTGGAAGAGAGCGGAATACGGAAAATCGCCATGTTTGTTCTTCCTTATCAGGGAAACGGAGACTACTGAATGGTACGGCAACCTCTACCTGATAGCCTTCTTCAGTGATGATACCCGCGGATGAAAATATCATATCAAATGACTGATCTTCATTTGTGCCTACTGTTTGACTATCTCCCTGTATACCAAGTGCATTAACCTGGAATTCTACAGCTCTATTAGCATCACCATAGGTATCGATATAAAATCCAGCGTAATCGTCGTTATATATGCGGTCACGCTTGGAAATTTGTGCGCGAATATTTTTAGGATCATCATAGCACTTTATAGCAACGTAAAAATTTTTACTGTCATAGGTAACAAATGCTTCCGTTCTAACAATAGGAGGTATGTTTTCACCTGGCATTACCTCCAAAAAATTATTTATAACATTAGTAGACTGCCAACCCACGTCATCAAGATGACCATCGATCGTTATACTCCCCAAGGTTCGTGAAATATTAAAGACTGGAAGCTGATAGGGATCAGTTTCATTGGCACTGAGAATTGTGAATAACACAAAAAACAAGGATGTATTTCTTTTGTATATCGTCATTTGGGATTTGGCACGTAGATAGAGGTTAATGTATAAAAGTTGTCAGGAAATTAAACATTTCCTCCCTTGC
>Ga0208336_1000268_pt1 | contig 21030 bp, 19 predicted proteins | sample DeeseametaMP0372_FD_184212 | JGI IMG/M metagenome (GOLD analysis project Ga0208336, IMG submission 184212) | Marine microbial communities from the Deep Atlantic Ocean - MP0372 (SPAdes) | ecosystem: Environmental > Aquatic > Marine > Oceanic | place: East of Porto Seguro, South Atlantic Ocean...
ATACCTTTGAACTCACAGCGGATTCAGTCTTGATTTCGACTCGATCGACTATACGCGTGGCAGAGGAAAGAGTAAGTGTTATGTTCACGATGGCTGATAAAGGATTTTTCAATGATTTCTGAAGGATCGCTTATGCGGGGCAGTTTATTTTGTTCAGATTGGAATGGATTCCAGAATTTCCCGAAGTTCCTGCTTGAGCTCAGGATTCTGGTAATGCTGTGTCAGTAAAAAATCTTCCACACTCAGATCCGTCATCTTGAATGCCTGCTTCAAAGTTTCAGCTGATTTTATTCCTTCCCCCAATTTGGAGAGTGAAGCTGTGAGGTAGAAAATACTTTCACGGTCTGGTGTTTTCATTTTTCTAAAACAATTTACGGCCTCACTGTATTTTCCCAGCCAGAAATAACACATCCCTTCGTCGACAAACAAGTCATCGGGACAAAAAGGATTGATGCGCATGGCATGTTGGACTATTTCAAGTGCTTTTTCGGGCTCACCGAGATATACAAGCAGAGCTGCGTTTTTGCCCATGATGTATGCGTCGCTGGGACAAAGTTCCATGGCTCTTTCCTGATGGTGTCGGGCAAGTTCGAAGTCACCTCTAACCAGTGATATAGCTCCCATGATCCGGTGCGCTTCATGATCGTTTTGGTCGATTTCGAGTGAACGAATCACAGAATCAGCACATTGATCAATCCAGTCTTCGCCATACTCGTCTGGGCGCCAGCCAACGTAATTTGATAAGGAACAGGCCCGCCAGGCATGGGCCCGTGCGCAGTTAGGATCAACTTCAATTGCTTGATCGAAGAATTCAACAGCTTTTTTAGCATTCTCCACCGTAACATTGCTTTTCCTGTGATACTCAAGTCCCTGAAGTACGAGATCATATGCTGTATGATTATCAGGCTTGACACGCACCAACTGTTTTACTTCTTCATCATCCACGTGTCCAACGATGGTAGAGACGATTGTTTCGACTAACTCATCCTGAATATCGAACATTTCATCAATAGTGAAATCGAAATTATGAGACCAGATTGTATTTTCACGATCAGCAGATATTAGTTTGGCTCCGATCCTGACCTTCTGACCCAGTTTTCTCACACTTCCTTCAAGGATGTAGCGCACTCCAAGTTCCTTTCCAATCTCTTTGGGACTTTTCGATTTGTTCCTGTAGGTAAAGCTGGCATTGCCTGAGACAACCAAAAGTTTGCTATATTTTGAAAGCACGGTAATGAGGTCTTCGGAAAATCCCTCACAGAAATATGCCTGATCCTCGTCTTTACTAAGATTTTTAAAAAGCATTACTGCCAGTGAACCTTGTTCGGCTTTTTCAACCTTGATTTGGGGCGAATCTTCGTATTGGTTAAAACGAACACCTCCTTTTTCCTGAATTACGAAATAAGCCTGTATTGGCTCTACAATGTTCTTCAAGTCCAGTTTTCCAGCATCTTCAAAGGAAACCCGAATTTTCTGATTGATCAAATCAAAGACAGTTTTTGAAACGCAGATTCCTGAGGGCTGTGCTGCGGATTCAAGGCGGGCCGCCACATTTACCGCATCTCCAAAAAGATTGTCTTTGGAGACCATCACGTCCCCGATATTTATTCCTATCCTGAAAATCATTTGCTGATCCTCAGGAATATCTTCATTCATGGTTTTCATTTTACCCTGTATCTGGACGGCACATTCGGCGGCTTTGACAGGGCTCCCGAATTCAGCAATCACACTGTCGCCCGCACTGCCGAAAATGATACCATTATAGTCGGTAATTGCTCTGTCTATTACCTCCCTTCTCTCACCCAAAATCTCCAGGGTCTTCTCCTCGTTATTCCCCATCATTTTACTATAACCGACTACGTCGGAAGCAAAGATGGTGCTTAATTTTCGTTCCATTTATTTACTCTTTATCAAATGGGGTAAGCCGTTGACTTAAGTGACTTAACTGAGAGCCCAATTCACTGCATCCTCCAGACGGTCATCGCCCCAGAACAGTTCACCATCAACGATGAAACTTGGGCTGCCGAAAATACGTTTTGACCGTGCTTGTTCGGTTTGACTGAGATAGGCTTTGCGAATATTATCATCAGCAGCCAGTTCCAGGACTCTTTCCGGATCCTGATCGATCTCCCTGAGACTTTCTGAAACGTTTGGTTCACTTCCGGGCTCGAGACCAGCAACAAACCAGCGCCGGTATGTCGCTATGACGTAATCGGAACACCAGCCTTCCTGCATTCCAATTACCGCAATTTTGTTTGCTAGATCGAACTCCTTCAGCGGATAAGGAGCAGGAACTTTAGCCTCAAATCCATAGCCTTGTGCCCGACGTTCGATGTCCCGCCACATATAATCCGCCTTTACCTGCTTTGTTGGAGGAAAAGGTACGTTGTCCATCTCGAGCATTATTTTTCGCACACTGAAAGGCTGCCAGGAAAACTTGACTTCAAATTTTTGTTCAACTTCTTTGAGGCGTGTAACCGAAAGATAGGTGTAGGTGCTGCCGATGGAGAACCAGAATTCTATTTCTTTCATGGATTTAATTTTATTGAAGTTTAATATTTACATTTAGTCAGTTCAACGATGTAATTTCTGAGCGAATCGTAACATTCAAATTATGAAGTGTCAACAAATTAACAACCGGTATTTTGACCTCTTTACAAGCTGTTATTCCAAAACTGTTCCCACGATTTGGGGGTTTCCTCGTAAAAATGAATCTGCATCCATTTCCTGTTTGCCTTCCGGTTTAAGACGCAAGATTCGCAAACCTCCGGTACGTGTGCCCACGGTCAATTCCGGATAAACTTTTCCCGACTCAAAGCTTTCATTCACTACTTCAACTTTTGTCAACTGAATCCTGCGTTTGTTTTCATTTTTTCCGGATATGCTATAAAAAGTAAAAATTCCTGGCCATGGTGTAAATGCCCGTAATTTACGTTCAATTTCGCGGGCCGTTTCTTCAGTCCAGCGTACTCGACCTTCATCTTTTTTGATGATTCTACAGTAAGTTGCCTCCCCCTCATTTTGCTCTGAAGTGGTGAAATTATCTTCAAGCAATTTTGGTAAAGTATTGCGAATAAGCTGTCCTCCAATTTCTGCCAGCCTGCTTCCGAGTAACGGAGTTGTGTCATCCGGACGAATGCTTTCGGGGTAGGAAGCGGCAACCAGGGGGCCTGCATCAAGTTTCAAAACAATTTTTTGTAAAGATACACCCGTTGTTTCAAGTCCGGAAGTAATTGCCGCCTGTACCGGAGAGGCTCCACGCAATTTCGGCAAAAAAGAGAAATGCAGATTGAAACAGTCGATCCTGGGAATCTCTAAAAAAGAATGTGGTAAAATTTGTCCATAAGCACATACTATAATCAGTTCCGGAGCTAATGATCTCACCAATTCCAGTGTTTCCGGATTTCCCGCTTTTTCCGGAGAATGAACAGGCAATTTTTGAGTTTGTGAAAATTGCTTTATGGATGACGGAGTCAGAACCCGCTTGCGTCCAACCGGCCTGTCCGGCTGAGTAAAAACGGCGCTGATTTCTGATCCGGAATCCAAAACTGCCTGTAAAGAAGGGATTGCCCATTCCGGTGTTCCCATGAAAATTATGCTCATTATTATTACACAGTAGAAATGATAAATTATAATTTAGCTGATAACACTATAGTTTAACTTGCTTTGCAAGTGATTTGGGATTAAAGTTCGTTTAGTTAATTTTATTAAAGTGGCCCCTTTTATTTTGATGCTGAGCTGTGGAAAAATTAAATCTCGAAAATCCATTGGATCCAAAAACATCTAAAAAGGTTTCTGAAAAAGAAACTCCTGCAATGCTTTATGACCAGATGCTGAAGCGTGGTGAAGAGTTGCTGGAAAAGCCTTTGCAGGGCGGTGGTGAATCACGGGTTCGTGTTCAGCACAGCAAGGGGCGGATGACAGTATGGGAGCGAATCAAAGTTTTGACTACAGCCGAAGCCCACATTACTTTTCAAAACTGGGGTGCGGAACTGGACGGTGCCGGAATTGTGACTGGAATTCTCAACATTGACGGACGCGATGTTGCGGTTTACGGACATGATTTTACCGTTCGTGCAGGTTCAATGGACGCAACAAACGGAAGCAAAATTGCGCGCCTTATTTTGATGGCGGGAGAGCACGGTATTCCATTAATTGGTATGAATGATTCCGCAGGAGCTTATGTGCCGGCTGGTGTGGGAGGGCTTGACGGATATTCGGAAGCATTTTCGGCCATGCGTAAAATAAGCGGTATAGTACCTTCGATCCTGCTGATGTTTGGCTACAATGCCGGAGGAGGAGCATATCTGCCGCGGCAGGGTTCCTTCTTGATACAGCCTGAAAATACCTTTTTTGGTTTAACCGGCCCGGACGTTGTACGTGAGGCGCTTGGTGAAGATATTACTGCCGATGATTTGGGAGGTCCGAAAGTTCACAGTAAAAGCGGTGTGGTTGACTTGACTGCTCCGGATGAATTGGGAGCATTGCGCACTGCTTTGAGACTTTTGCGTTATCTGCCTGACAATAATTACACAGCGCCTCCTTTTCGTGCAACCTCTTTATCAATGGACGAGTATGTCGAAGAGGAAGCAATTCTGCTCCACAAAACATTCACCAATCCAGTTACTGGTTTCAACACGCCTTTTGATATGAGACTGTTTTTGCAGCAGCTTGTTGATTATGGAGATTATTTTGAATTTCAGGAAGTCAGGGCAAAACAACTGACCACGGCATTTGGCAGAATGGGTGGCAATGTAGTTGGTTTCATTGCCAACAACAGCGCTTTTGCTTCCGGAAACATCGACACAGAATCCTCCAGAAAAGGTGCAAAATTTATTCGATTTTGCAACCTCTACAACATTCCGGTTATTTTTCTTGAAGACGTCAGTGGCTATGCTCCGGGCTCTGAGCAGGAACGTGCAGGAGTCGTTCAGGCAGGTCGGGAACTACTGGATGCAATCGTGGATTTGCGCGTACCCAGACTGACGCTGATAGTCAGGAATGCTTTTGGAGGGGCATACTGTGCCTGGAACAGTTATCACGTTGGCGGTGATTTTGTTTTTGCCCTGCCAAGTGCAAGAATTGCTGTGATGGGTCCGGCTGGAAGACAGTATGTTTACAAAGATGAATTTCGAGAAATTCTGAAAAATTTTCAGCAAAGTCTTGATTCCGGAGTGGAGGAACATGAAGCTGCAATTGTTCGAGATAAGGCAATGGCAAAACTGACTTTACGTTATGAGAGGGAATTGCTCAATCCGGAAGAAGCTCTGCGGCTTGGTTCTGTTTCCAGTATTGTAATGCCCGGGCACAGCCGAAAGGTTTTGGGCAACGCACTGTGTTATCTCCTGCGTCATTATCAACCTAGCGCTATGGGCGGACCGCAAAGGGAATAGCCGAAACAGCTTGAAAAATCAAACAAAAAGTGTATCCTGATTTGTTTGAATCTGTTTGTCTTTCTACAGTTTAAATTACATCTTTCATTTTATATGCTTAAATTTCTTGGTAAAAAAGGCCGTACACTGGTTATTCTTATTTTGCTGGGCACACTGCTGGGAATAATTTTGTTTTTGAATAAAATTCTTTTTCCTTTTCTACTGGCAAGTTTTCTGGCATACGTACTTGCTCCGGTGATTGACAATCTTCACCAGAGAAAAATCCGTTCGCACAGTATTTCTCGTGGAGGTGCAGTCCTGCTAGTTTATTTTGTAATTTTAGTCGTACTTATTGGTGGCGGAAGTTATGTGGTGCCCAAAGTCTCTGCAGAAATGGGTTCCATGATTCAAGAATTTCCCAAAGCTGTGACGAAAATATCAAAAAAATGGGGGCCGGTTTTAGATGAAAAAATAAGCAGTATTGCCTCTCTTTTTCCTGAACCTGATGAAGTGGAACCGCTGCCGGTTATTGAAAAGATTGAAGATAAAAATCAATCCACAGAAATTTGGACGGAAAACGGAGAATTGCTGAAAATTCTGAATAGTTACACTTATGAAATAAAGGGTCTTGACTCAGATCGAATCGAGATAGTTCCGCATCGTAAGTCAGGCCGCGAAAGTGGAATTGAAGAAAAACTCAATGTTCCATTAGATATGCAAACTCAATTATCTCTTTTGGCAGAGGAAGGTGTGGACAAGCTAAAAGCCAATATGGTCCGCTTTCTCGGACTTGGCCGCCAACTGATTTCACAAGTGGTTGGCTCAGTTTTTACACTGTTTTTAACTTTTATGGTTGCAGCATTTATCTTGGTGGATACCGAACGTACTCTTTCTTTCTGGCGTTCTCTTGTGCCTTTGCAGTATCATACACGTTACAGTGATCTGCTCAAAAGTCTGGATAAAGGATTAAATGGAGTGGTACGAGGTCAACTGATTATTTGCCTGGTTAATGGGATTTTGACATTTATCGGTTTGATGATAATTGGAGTCCCCTTCGCTTTCACACTTGGCCTTGTGGCCATGGTTTTTTCATTAATTCCCATCTTCGGCACGATCCTTTCGAGTATACCAATTGTAATCATGGGACTGACAATTTCATTAAGTACGGGACTGCTGGGGCTTCTATGGATTTTAATAATTCATTTTATTGAAGGAAATTTTCTCAATCCAAAAATCATGGGTACCGCGGCACAAATTCATCCTGCTCTGATTGTTTTTGCCCTGGTTACCGGAGAACATATGGCCGGAATAGCAGGGGCACTGTTGGCTGTACCTGTTTATTCCATTCTGCAAACTTTTTTCTTCTTCCTTAAATCAATGGTAGAGGAACTGGAAAAGGAACCCGCAGTCGCAGAAAAAGTTGTTTAAAAAGTCCATTAATTTTTTCCCCTTTCAAAAGCCGGATGTCTGAATATCTCAAATTTGCGCATGAACTTGCAGATGCGTCAGGAAAAGTAATTCGGAAATATTTTCGTTCAAAAATGACTGTTGAAAATAAGGCCGACGACAGTCCGGTTACTGTTGCAGATCGTCTGACCGAAACAATTATGCGCGAGATGATTTCAAAAAAATTTCCGGATCATGATATTCTCGGCGAAGAACACGGTTATCAACCAACAGGAAGCAGATGGAAATGGGTGCTGGATCCTATTGATGGAACACGCAGTTTTGTGGCCGGAATGCCAATATTTGGAACGTTGATTTGTCTGCTGGAACAGGAAATTCCGCAAATTGGAATGATTGATATACCAATTCTTCAGGAACGCTGGTGCGGATTGAGGAAAAAAGAAAGTATATTTTATCCTAATCAGCCTGACGGAAAACCGCTTGCCTGCAAAGTTTCCAATCAGCAAAAAATCGAACAGTCCATTCTTTACAGCGCAGACCCGGCGATGTTCAACAACGCTCAAAAACCGTACTTTGATCAGATTGCGGCACAGGCAAAACTGGTACGATTCGGTGGAGATTGCTACAGCTATGGATTGTTGGCTTCCGGACACATAGATTTGGTAGTTGAGGCAGATCTCAAAAATTATGATGTAATGGCACTTGTTCCGGTAGTCGAATCAGCGGGCGGATTGATCAGCGACTGGAATGGTAACAGCTCTTTTGATGACGAATGGGATGGTTGCCTGGTTGCGACTGCATCTCCGGAATTACACAAGCAGGCCTTGGGTCTGCTTAAAACTGCTTAACCTTGTTTCAAAAAATAATATGCATATTTCACGATTCCCACGACTCCATTTTGCGCACCTGCCGACTCCTCTCGAACCACTCAAAAACTTGAGTAAACTACTTGGCGGTCCACAGCTTTTTATTAAACGCGATGACTGTACCGGTCTTGCTACTGGAGGAAACAAAACACGTAAATTGGAATTTCTTCTGGGGGAGGCACTGCAAAAAAATGCAGACACAATTATTACTCAAGGCGCAACACAATCAAATCATGTTCGGCAGACTGCAGCAATTTGCTCAAAATTAGATTTACGCTGCGAAATTTTGCTGGAACACCGTACAGGCAGCAAAGATCCGGACTATCTTGAAAACGGGAATGTTTTGCTGGATCGACTTTTTGGTGCAAATATACTTTCTGTTCCAGCCGGAACTGATATGGATGCTGCCATGGAAGAAACGGCTGCTGAAATAAGAAAAAACGGCGGCAATCCCTATATTATTCCCGGCGGCGGTTCGAGTCCGACCGGTGCGCTGGGTTATGTAAATTGTGCCATGGAACTAGTGGGACAAGCTAATGATCGTAGTTTAAGGATTGATCATCTGGTTACTGCTACCGGGAGTGCCGGAACACAGGCCGGACTTTTGGCAGGCCTGGAAGGAACGCGCAGTGGTATTCCGGTTTTGGGAATTTGTGTAAATGCAGACAAAGAAACTCAGGAGGTAAAAGTATTTGCGCTGGCCGAAAAAACTGCAGAATTTCTCGGAATTCCCGGCAGTATAAAACGTGAATCAGTTGTTGCGAATGGTGACTACGTCGGTCCTGGTTACGGATTGTCGACAGATGGAATGATTGAAGCCGTGCAGCTACTGGCTCGTGAAGAAGGGATTCTGCTGGATCCGGTTTATTCCGGAAAAGGGATGGCAGGTCTGATTGATCTTGTACGAAAAGGAAAATATCGTAAAGACGAAAACATGGTCTTTCTACACACCGGTGGCTCGGCGGGTTTGTTTGCCTATCGAAAAACTTTTACTGCATGAAGTAAGATTTGTCCGGAGCTTGATTTAGAGTGATTCGTGATCCAGCCGGTTCATGCCGTTAAAAGCTGCAATACGGTAGGCTTCATCAAGTGTTGGGGAGTTAAAAACTGTGTTCATGAAATATTGTATTGTACCTTCATAAAACATCACTGAATGTCCCAGGTGAATCAATTCTGAGGCGTGCGGTCCAATGATGTGGATCCCCAGTATTTTGAGTGTTTCCGGATCAAAGAGCAGTTTGAGAATTCCCTCTTCTTCTCCCATAATGTGGGCGCGGGAAATTTCTTTAAAATGAGCAATACCGATTTCGTAAGGAATGCAGGCATCAGTCAATTCTTCTTCCGTTTTTCCCACCATAGAAACTGCCGGAATTGTCCAAATACCTAATGGTAAATCCTTGGGCATTTTTTCAGATTCAAGTTGACCAAAAGCGTGCAAAACGGCAATCCGGGCTTGGGACATGGAGGTGGATGCCAGACTCGGAAAACCAATCACATCTCCAACCGCAAATATATTAGGTTGAGTTGTCTGGAAATTTTCATTGGTTTTGATTAATCCGTTATTACCCAACTCTACTCCTACTTTATCCAGATTCAGACCACCGGAATTAGCAAAACGCCCTGCTGCCACCAGAACTGTAGAGCAGGGTAAAATTTTCTGGCTTTCCAGTTTTACATGTATTTCATCTACATTGATTTTTTCAATGTCTTCTACGTTTTCTCCCAGACGCAAAGTAACACGCTGGTTACGCATCTGGTACATTAAATTTTCTGCAATTTGACGATCTACAAAGGGCAGTATATTACGGTCACGTGCAATGAGATTAACTCGAATACCTATTTTTGAAAAAATAGAAGCGTACTCACAGCCGATTACCCCGGCACCAATAATAGTTACTTTTTTGGGCAGATGTTTGATGTCAAGAATGGTGTCTGAATCAAAGACGCATTCGTTGTCAAAAGGAGCCCATTTTGGTCTTCGTGGAGATGATCCAGTGGCGATAATCGTATAGTCGGCAGTAATTTCATATTTTTCGCTGCTGTCTGCAGGAGTGATTTCCAGCATGGTTGCAGACTGAGCGTGGTATTCCTTCGATAACCGTGATCTGATTTTTTTCAAAGTTGCGACGTAAGGAATTCTCCTGATCCTGGATCACAATTTCTTTACGGTACATCAACTCCCGGGTGGTCAAATTTTCTTTAAATCTAATGTCAATTCCGTGTGTTTGCTGACGCAGCAGTGCTAAATGCATTACCGTTTCTCTAAGAGATTTGGAGGGAATTGTGCCTGTGTGAAGTGAGGCTCCACCCAGATGCGGTGATTTATCAATCAGTGCAACCTGTTTTTTAAGTTTACTGGCCTGCAAAGGCGGCCTTTTCGCCTGCCGGTCCGGATCCGATAACAACTATGTCGTAATGATGAATTTCCTGCATTTATTCCCTTTTATTTTTTTGGATATTTGTTAACAAATCGTAGCTGAAAAGTTCTAATAAGTTTTTCTATTCCAGCATGAGTCAGTTACAATGGCAACAAACTACAATAATGTTCTCACGCTGAAGTCAAATCCGGGCGTTTTTGTAAAAACCTGTCCAGTCCGTTAGTATCTTCGCCGGCATTTTTTAAACGCAGGATTCCTTCTTCTAGCACCGATTGTTTTGCTGCAATAGAAAGACGTAGAAAGTGTTTCCCATCTGCACCAATTTTTCCGAAGGATTTGCGGTCCAAAACTGCAATCTGATGTTCATAGAGTGCAAACATTTGGAAGATGTTTGCCGGAGAACTTTGCTCTTCTGCCGGAAGGCTGTGGTGTTTTTCAATCAGGCCTAAATTTTCACAGATTCCTGAAATATTTGGGAACAAGTAAAATGCCCCTCCTGGTTTTTGACAGCTAATCCCCGGAATTTCATTTATTTGCTGCAAAATTAAATTTCTGCGTGATTCAAAAGTCTCTACCATTTTTTTCACGGACTGCTTTGAAAGCGGACTTTCCAGAGCAACTCTGGCAGCTTCCTGATTGTAGGGCGGAACGCAGGAGAAATAATTGATGTTCAGTCTTTTAAAAACCTCTGCCTCTTCAACTGTTGGAAAAACTGCATAGCCGATTCTCCCACCGGTCCAGGCATAAGTTTTTGAAAAACCACTGGCAATTATTGTGCGTTCTGTCATTTCCGGTATTGAGGAAATGGAGTGGTGTTGTTGACCGTCAAAAATAATCTTTTCGTAAATTTCATCTGAATAAATTCGAACATCCGGCTGGCAACGCTCCAAAATTATTCGAGCCGTTTCTTCAAGCAGGGATTTTGAGGCAACTCCACCAGTTGGATTGGATGGATAATTGATGTAAATTAATTTTGTTTTGGCTGTTATTTTGTGAGCTAGATCTGCAGGAGAAAAAGTAAAATTCTCAGATTCATCAAGATGCAGAGGGACCGGAATCGCATTGACATAACGGATGAACGATTCATAAATCGGAAATCCGGGACTTGGATAAATCACCTCGTCTCCAGGATTGCAGTAAACCTGCTGCGCAAAACCAATTGAAGGTTTACCTCCCGGAAAGACAACCACCTGTTCCGGATTTGTTTGCAGTCCTCGTGTTTCGTTGACCTGATTGCTGATTGCTGTTCGTAAAGAAAGCAGGCCTTTGGGATCACAATAATGTGTATTATCAAGATCCAACTGCCGCTTTATTTCATCCTTTATATGTTTTGGTACAGAAAAATCCGGTTCTCCCAAATTCAATTTTATCACCGCTCCTTTTTGCTGTTCTACACGAACAATATGCGGCCCAATTTTGAATGCGTTTTCTGTGTCGATCCATGAGTTTCGTTCTGCAAATAAATTCATTTGTTTTCCGGTTGTTAATTTAAAGGTTAAGGTTTTTCTCTGAAAATTTGTTCTGTTTTGTTAAACACATTACGTCCAAAACAAAAAACTGTACAGACTACAAACATGAACTGCAGACAAAATCCAATGAAAACCTGGTCGATCAGCAACAGTGGTTCAATTAGCTGGAAATTGGCAAAAGCTGGTGAAAATTCTGCTACTACAAAAGTCAATGAACCAAAGACCACAATCAGTTCCATTTTCTCACGGAAAAAAACCAGGAATAAAGGTAGAATTACCAGAGTATTTAGAATACCTTGTCCCCACAAAAGAAGGATTTTTGATTGTGCCGACAGAGCCGGTAATGCTAAAAACTCTTCTATACGCCCTAACCAGAATGGTGCAGAAAAACTCTCGTTAAATGTGATTTGAAAAACCAAAAATAAGAGTGCGTAAATTAAACCGCAGCCGAGCAGTTTTAGCAGCATGGAGATGCTGATCTCTTTCTGTAATCTGCGCCGGAGAAAATTGAGGCCGATGACCTGATGCTGAGAAGGGATCAATAGAGTTGCTAAAATACCGACTGTTAATGACGCAATTACTTCTGGAATTAACAACAGCCAAAAAGTATTATCAAATGGAATACCCCAAACAAGGCGTTTCAATATTTGCCCAAATGGGCCAAATGTCATTAAAAAAATTGAAAAAAAGACAATTGAGGTCGTCCATTTCCAATAGATCATATTTGTTACAGGACGTAAGGTAAAACCAAGTAACACTCCTGCAAGGAACTGGTAGGTGAAATCCTGAGCAATAGCCAATTCTGTATCAAGTGCACGCAGAGAAAACATTTTTGCAATCGCATATCCTGCACCTAGTGCAGTTGGCGCCACATATTTTCCAAGTCCGGAAGATAACATCAGCAAATGTTCAGTTTATTAATTTGAATATTTTTGGAAATAGGCTTTGTAATGGAGTATCATTATTTTATTGTTGGCACCAACGTAAATAAAGAAAGATGATTTCAAAATCAATTATATTAAAGCCGCGTACTTTAGTCTCCAGAGCTAAAAAATTAAATCTGGGAAAGCCGTGCCTGATGGGAATCCTGAATTCCACTCCGGATTCATTTTCTGACCGCTCTCGTTTTTTCAAGCTTGACGATGCATTGGAACAAGCCCGAAAAATGATTAATGACGGCGCAGACTGGCTTGACATTGGCGGCGAATCTTCTGGTCCGGACAGTCAGGATGTGCCATTGGACGAAGAACTTCAGCGTGTAATTCCTCTCATTCAAAAAGTTCGCATGGAAAGCGACATTTGGATTTCAGTGGACACCTGGAAAGCAAAAGTTGCACGTCAATCTCTGGAAGCCGGTGCAGACGCGATCAATGATGTGACTGCTCTGCGAGGGGATCCTGAACTGGCCAAAGTTGTTAAGGAATTTCAGGTGCCACTGGTAATCATGTACTCCAAAGACGCAACACCGCGAACAACCGGACAGCAACCAGATTACGAGGATGTGATGGACACCATCAAGAGTTTTTTCAGAGAACGTCTTCAGTTTGCTGAGTCTAATGGCATTCTGAATAAACAAATTGTGCTGGATCCCGGCATGGGGTTTTTTATCAGCGGTACTCCAAAATACAGTTTTGAAATCATCCGGAGAATTTCAGAACTTCATGAATTCGATTTGCCTTTGCTGGTCGGACCTTCCAGGAAATCGTTTCTTGCCGGTGTTACTCCGGGACGCACCTTAAATTTTTCAGAGCGGGACATCCCCGCTGCAGTCGTTTCCAGCATTGCTCTCTGGCAGGGAGTTTCAATGCTGCGTTTTCATGAAGTAGAGCAGGGACGCCTGCTTATCGATACAATTGAGGCTTTAAAAAGCAGCGCATGAATGTTATAAACTAGAAAGTCCGTTGGTAAGAAATATTTCCTCCATCCCAAAAATCGTTAAAAAAGTCGTCTATATTCCAACTGGTTGTGAACATCAACGCAGAGTTGTTGCTCAGATACCGGAATTCCTTGCTAACCCGGAGCTTGGCTTCATGTTTGCGGCGTGTTTTGTCCGTCCTTGCTGCGTTTAGATAATCCGTGACTTTATCGGTGTCTCCTACATACAGTCCATATTCCCAAAACCTGTCCGTTGCAGTTTGGTGACGGAGGATTCCGTAAAGCTGCAAGGTCCACAAATGGAAATCGTAACTGTCGTAGTCAAGATCGAGTTGACGAAAATAATTGCGAAAGTGATCCTCTCGCAGACCTAATGTTCCGTGCATCGTTGTACTCAGCGGATGAAGCCAATAAAAATCTGCAGAGCTGTAAAGCATTTGCTGCTCACGATTATCAGGTGAGGCTGTTTCAGTGGACTGTGTTGTCTCCCGGCGTTTGCGGATATCAAAGCTGCGCCAGCTAAGCCCGGCAATCCGTTGGTGTCCATAGTGATAATCGAGCACAGCACTGCTGTCTTTGCCATTGTATGTGAATGTCAGGCTCTGCTTCGGAAAAACTTGTTTGAAAGGTTTATCTAATACATAACTGAAGCGTGCACGCCAATTTTTCCAGTTGAATGAACCTTCCAGATTATTTTCCATTGGATGTGGAGAATAGTACGAATTATCGTAAAAATTCTTTTCATTGTAAAACAGATCCTGAAACAACTGTTGGAAACGCAGGAAATTCCAAGGACGTTTTCCCAGCGTGATGCTTGCACCCTGATCTGCCTTTCGCTTATCATATTCCGGCATTCCAAGCAGGGAAAAGGCTGCCCACTCAATCGGACGCCATTCAACTTCGACCAGATAACGGAAAGGTTTTATTTCATAAAATTCTTCCTGCCATGCACGAAAAAAAACAGTAGTTTCGTCTGACAATGCGTGGGGCAAGCGTACCTCAAGGTGAGAATAAAGCAGGTCCAGTCCCATACTTCCGCCGGCCAGCCTCCAACCTCCGGGACTTTCAAACCACTCATCTTCTTTTAATTTATGAAATTGATAGGACTTAATATCAAGAAAATTTTCCTGATTGAGGTAGGAATGATGAATTTCTGAAGCATCATCGAATGCCTGTACTTTTGAGGAGCCTGGTCCGGATAATAAACTGAAAGAGACCATAATCAAAAAAGCAAAAGTTGAAAATTTCTGCAGTCTGTAAATGACCATCTTTTTCATGCCCCTCAGTTTTGCCCGGTATGCTCCTGTTCCAACTTGGCCCATGTGTCCCGCAGGGTTACTGTCCGGTTAAAGACTAAAGCTCCCGGTCGGGACTCTTTTGAATCTACACAAAAATAACCAACACGTTCAAACTGATAAACATCTGCAGGTTTGGCTTTCAGTAATCCAGGTTCGACACGGCAGGATGTTACGGTCTCAATGGAATCCGGATTTAGGTCATTGAGAAAATTACCACCCGGATCATCACTCCCCGGCGAAGGATTAACGAACAGTCGGTCATACAATCGAACTTCAACAGGTACAGAATGCTGAATTGAGGCCCAATGGATGATACCCTTTACCTTGCGTCCTTCAGCTTTTGCTCCGGATCTAGTGGCCTGGTCGTATGTACAGTGGAGTTCGCGCACTTTGCCGTCACTGTCGGAAATAACTTCTTCGCAGCGAATGACGTATGCAAAACGCAGCCGCACTTCTTTTCCAGGAGCGAGCCGGAAATATTTGGCTGGTGGGTCTATACGAAAATCGTCATGGTCAATGTAAATTTCCCTTGTAAAAGGGACTTTGCGTGTTCCCATTTCCGGGTTTTTAGGATGCCGTGACGGTTCAAATTCTTCCGTTTTATCTTCCGGATAATTTGTAATGACAACTTTCAAGGGGCGTAAAACAGCCATTGCACGTGGGGCAGTTTTGTCCAGTTCTTCACGTGCACTGTCTTCAAGAACGCTCATCTCAATGTTGTTTTCGCTTTTCGAAATTCCGATTCGCTCACAAAACAGGCGGATTGCCGAAGGGGGATAACCACGGCGGCGTAATCCGGAAAGAGTTAACATACGGGGATCATCCCAACCGTTAACATGCCCCTCCTCTACTAGTTGAATTAACCGACGTTTGCTCAAGACTGTATAACGTAGATTGAGTCGCGAAAATTCAATTTGCCTGGGAAGGCACGGCGCACTCACCTCAGCCAAAATCCATTCGTACAAAGGCCGATGGTCCTCAAATTCAAGTGTGCAAAGCGAATGGGTTACACCTTCCAGTGCATCCGACAAGCCATGTGTAAAATCATAAAGCGGATAAATACACCATTGATCAGCTGTACGCTGATGTGAGATTTTGCGGATTCTGTAAAGGACAGGATCACGGAGATTTATATTCGGTGAAGCCATGTCAATTTTAGCTCGTAAAACATGAGTACCGTCTTCAAACTCACCGCCGCGCATTTTCCTGAAGAGTGTTAAATTGTTTTCAACGCTTCTCTCCCTGAAAGGACTGTTCTTTCCTGGTTCCGTCAGTGTTCCACGGAGTTCTCGGATTTCATCTGCATTCTGGCTTTCAACGTAGGCTTTCCCCTTTTTGATCAGTTCTTCGGCAAATAAATAAAGCTGTTCAAAATAATCTGATGCATGAGTAAGCCTCTCACCCCAGTCAAATCCCAACCAACGCACGTCCCGTAAAATCCCTTCGACATATTCATCATCCTCTTTGACCGGATTGGTGTCATCAAAGCGCATGAAGCATTTACCGTCAAACTCGTTTGCAATACCAAAATTCAGGCATATTGATTTTGCATGGCCAATGTGTAAGTGCCCATTTGGTTCAGGTGGAAAACGGGTAACAATGTGCTGATGTTTCCCTGAATCCAAGTCTCCACTGATGATGTTGCGGATAAAATCTGTTGCAGGTGCGGGAGTAGAATTTTTGCCTGACATGTTTGGTTATAAAATTATTTGATGTTTTGATAGACAAACTCGTAGGAAGTTGTCATTCTCGCAAAAGCGGAAACCAGGAACTTGAACGTATCTTAAATAATAGATTATCTCTGTCGCTGGATTGACTGACAAGTGTGATATTTTGATTATTTATGTCTGCATTTGATTGATTAGCCGTATCTTTCTCAGACTGCGTATCCCACTGCATTCCTGGCCAGTCCATCATGAAGGTTAAGCATCTTTTCACGCCAGGAGTAAACAGAATCATCGGCATTAAGTAGAGAAAATTCTGAAATACAACGTGCCCACTGAAATGCTCCAAAAACAATATAATCAGAAAAGCCCGGAGTTTCTCCTGCAACAAAATCCTGTTTTTTGAGTGTTGTCCTTAATGGATTCAGTAATTTTTGAAATCGCGGCAAACGCTCATCGCGGTTTATTACAATTTCTTCCAGTGCTTTGCCAAAGAGTTTTTCACGGCTTTCCCGAAAATAATTTTGATCTTTCTGAGCCAGATTATTGTAAATGTCCATTACCAGTAACTGCAGTAATTCCGGATGTAAAACTGTCTCAACCCAAAATTTTATGAAAAGCACTTCACCATGATCGAGTTTCAATGAAGGCGTATCCGGATATTCCGTTTCCAGGTATTTTGCAATTTCCCATGAATCTGAAATAGTATTTTCAGCATCAATCAAAACCGGTACTCTCTCCTGTCCAGAAAAACTAATTGCTTCTTTTTCAGTAAAATGCCAGGGCAGGCTCTCAACTTCGAGTCCCTTGTGTGCCAGAGCCATGCGTGCCCGCCAGCAATAAGGACTGAATCTTCTATTTTCATCTGCACCTGCCAATTCATATAATTTTTTCATAAAGTTTCCTGGTTGATTCCTGTAATAAAATAAAAAATTTTAACTTAATTGGAGTCAAGTGCTGCTAAAAATAATCAGTGATGAAAAAGTCGTATTCCGGAAAAGGCCATCACCATTTCATATTCATCCGATGCAGAAATCACTTCTTCATCTCGGTTGCTGCCTCCGGGCTGAACTATAAAGTTTACACCACGTTTTGAGGCCTGATCGATATTGTCACGAAAAGGAAAAAATGCGTCTGATGATAAACTTACTCCTTTAAGCTTGGCAAGCCATGCTGCTTTTTCTTCTTGAGGAAGAGCTTCTACCGGAGCACTAAACTGACTTTTCCAGGCCCGAAGCTCGGGGTCAGTCATTCCTCCATCTATGCAGAGAATGCGGGCATTTGTTCGTTCAACATTACTGACTTGTTCATGAAAGGGCAGATTCCGGACTTTAGGATGCTGTCGCATAAACCATGTTTCGGCTTTACTTCCGGCCAGTTTGGTGCAGTCCACCCGGCTTTGCTGACCTGCTCCAATGCCGATCATTTGTCCATCCAATGCATAAGCCACAGAATTTGACTGAGTATATTTTAGTGTAATTGAGGCCAAAATTAAATCGCGACGTGCCGCAGCTGACAGTTGCTTTTTTTTCGTTACAACTTCAGTTAATAAAGATTTTTCGTTGATTTTAACCGTGTTCCGCAATTGCGAAAAACCAACACCATAAACTTCTCTGAATTCAGTTTCTGGAGCTCTAAACTCTGTGTCTGCTAGCAAAATTAAGTACTTCCCGCCCTTTTTTTCTTTAAGCAGTTTTAGTGCATCGTCATCAAATCCAGGTGCAATGATACCGTCTGACACCATTTTCCTGATAAGCTCAGCAGTGTTAACATCGACTTTTCGGCTGAGCGAGATGAAATCACCAAAAGAAGATAAAGGATCTGCTCCACGTGCCCTGATATATGCAGTTGCCAGCTGTGAAAGTTCCAGATCTTTGCAGTCGTAAACTTCCTTTAAAATGTCATTCAGAGGCACACTGACGGCGGCTCCCGCCGGACTTACGTGTTTGAAAGAAGCTGCAGCCGGAAGCCCAAGAACTTCATCAAGTTCCTGTACCAACTGCCATGCGTTGAGTGCGTCCAGCAAATTGATGTAGCCCGGTTGACCGTTCAGTACAGAAAATGGCAGTTTGCGTCCTTCAAGTGAGTGAATTGCGGCAGGCTTTTGATGGGGATTGCAACCGTATTTGAGCTCAAATTGCTGCAAATAGTTTTGTTTTTTTGAAGTCATTAAATTCTTTGCTCTTTAAGTTGAAGGCGGGATGTGTATGCTGTCACTTAGATGGTAGCTCTTCAAACTCAAAGATTCAAGGATTCATTGGTTCAGCAGGCGGGTAAGTAAATAAAGCTGAATTAGCAGCAGAGGGTCAGCAATAATCCAATTTAGCTGGGTATATTAAGTCAGGACTGACGGTCTCCTATCCAGTTGGTTATTCCCAATTAGGAACTTCTGATTTGCCTGGTTTTGAATTTTTTTTCAAGGAGGTCTTTTTTGAAGTGGAAGGAGAGCTTTTTTTCAGTTCCTTCCGTTTAGAATCTGCTTCAGCAATTTTGGCTTCTCTTTCTTGTTCTTTCCTAACCGCTTCCAGTCGTTCCTGTGCTTTTCTCAAGCTCAACATATCCTGGTAGCGATTGAAATAGATATCTGCCAGGCGACTGTTAGACATTTTGTGGTGAGCAAGTGCCAAATTGTAATATGTGTCTGTTTGATTTGGAACAAGTGACTCTACACGTTTGAAGGAATCAATGGACTCACTGTAGTTGCCGATTTCATAGTAGGTTAGTCCAAGATTATAATGAAAATTAGGAGACTCACTGTCCAAACTGATTGCCTTCTGGTAGTTCCAAATTGCTACCTGGTAATCCCGATGTTTCAGGGCTTCGTTGCCCTCACTATAATAGCGTAATGCTGATTTATGGATTTGAACTTCATCTGTACAGGCTCCAATCATAAGCGGAAACAGGAGCAGCAGGAAAAATCGAGATTGAAGATTTATAGATTTAAGATACACTGGAAATTCAATATAAAACAGGGTGTACTCTAAATAATTCTAAAAAGCAAAATTATGTTAGTTTTGTTTGACTGGTGATCTCTGCAACCGTTCTCATTTTTGCTCAAGGATTGCATTATTGATCAGGAATGTTTCCCGTTTCCAATTTGTCGGAAATCAATCATGCATAATTCATACTCAACAACATACTGATGCAACGAAATTTGTTTCTGCTTTTATCGCTTTGTGGCTTCCTCTTATGGAAGACTCCTCTTCTGCCAGTACAGCCAGTCTTTGCTCAAGAACTGGATGAACAAATTGAAAAAGAAGTCAAAGCAGAAAAGGAGAGGCAGAAATTTATTGAAGAAATGCAAACCTTGCTGGATGCAGCAATGAAATCTGGTTTTTCTGAAAAGGAAATCAGGGAGATTACCGTCACACGCAATGGAAAAGTGGTGCATATCTGGGATTTTTTGGAACAGGAAAAATTGCGTGAGAAAAAGGAAGCACTTGCCAGAAAGAGTTCTATTCCACGTGACCGTTACTTAACAGTGATGGATATTGCAGATGAATTAGAAGGTGGGGAAACCAGAGATTTAGATGCCTTGAAAGATAAAAGCATTTTTGTAGGAGCAGAAGAAAAATGAAGATTCTTGCAGTGTCTGGCGGTTCCGGCTGCGGGAAAACGCTTTTTACGAAATTGTTGGTTAAGCGTTTACCCAAATCGGCGGTGTTGCCGTTGGACAGTTACTACAAAGACCGACCTGATAATATTCCATCTGAAGAATATGATTTTGACATTCCTCAAGCTTTCGATTTTGATTTGTATCATGAGCATCTGGATCGTTTGATTTCAGGCAAATCTATAAAGATGCCGCATTTTGGGTATGAATCAGGAAAACGAAAGACAAGCTTCTCTGAGATAGATCCAAGTGAATATTTGATTATTGAAGGTCTGCATGTTTTGCTGCATTCCAGAGTCCGGGAAATGTTGTCTTATTCCTTCTACATGGAGTCGCCTTTGGATGTGGCAATTTGCAGGATGTGTCTGAGAGATATCAAAAATTTCGATGTAACTGCAGAGTACCGCCTTAATCAATATTTGAAGTTTGTACGGCCTGCCTATTTTAAATATATTATGCCGACAAAACAGTATGCAGATATAGTTATAAAAAATAATTACGATAGTCATCTTGATGAATTTGTTGGTGATTTTTTACTTAAGATGAAACTATAATTTTTTATATTGCTTAAGTTTGTGAACGAGAATTGTTTTCTTACTGTCTCCCCCTTCCACACTATTTAAAATAACCTGAATGGAACTGCTTAAACGATATTCTATCTCATTTGGAATTGCAGGAGTTCTGCTTTATTTTTTTACGATTTGGGTTGAGAAGCAACACGAGAGTAATATGCCTCACAATTTAACAGCAAAAATCGAGGAGATTGTGACGATTATTCTTCCTGTGAAACGCTATTTTGAAAAGTGTCTTGATTTAAGTGAATCTCAGGAACTTCAATATGGTTTTGATTCTCAGGCTCCATTGTCGTTTAATCTTCACTACCATCAGAAGGGTGAAATAAATTATACGTTTAAAGAGGACTCGATTGATGAACTGGAAAACACATTTCAGCCGGAAAAAAGGGGTTATTATTGTTTGCAATGGGGAAATTCCGGAAAAGAAAAGGTAGAAATGAATTATCATTTCAAGATTCTTAAACGGGCTTCAGTCAATGACTGAATGTGCAGACAATCGATTTTGAAAAGATT
>Ga0208336_1000282_pt1 | contig 20535 bp, 18 predicted proteins | sample DeeseametaMP0372_FD_184212 | JGI IMG/M metagenome (GOLD analysis project Ga0208336, IMG submission 184212) | Marine microbial communities from the Deep Atlantic Ocean - MP0372 (SPAdes) | ecosystem: Environmental > Aquatic > Marine > Oceanic | place: East of Porto Seguro, South Atlantic Ocean...
TTTAACGCATGACCGATTACTCCCCCCATCAAGTACCCACCCTGTTTTATATCTTGGCGTTTATCGCAATGGGATACCTCATCTACAATCTGCGCCGTTTATTTACCGTCCGTATCGGCAAAGCAGAAGAGCGGCCCCTCAATTTCTTCAGCCAATTATTCAACAGTTTAAGTTTTGGTGTGGGCCAGCGGAAAGTTTATTCCAAGCGTTTCACCTATGCATCCATCATGCACTTTCTCATGGGCTGGGGATTTATGGAGCTTTTCTTTGCAACAACGGTGGATTTTTTCACTGCCCGGGGCTGGCTGTTGAAATACCTACCGGGTTTTGATACCCCCTGGTTTGCCGCGCTGAATGATACGGGGGGCATCATGTTAATATCCGGTGTGTGCATGGCAATTTGGAGAAGGCATTTTAATAAACCTGAGGCGCTGCCCCATAAACCGGTATCGGGCCGGGGGAATATTTTGGGAGATACGGGTATACTCATTGCTCTCCTAATTGTAGCCATTGGGGGATTTTTGGCAGAAGCGGCCCGCCTGGCGGTGGATCAGCCTGAAACAGCAATCTATTCTTACATGGGATATGCCATCTCCCATCTACTATCCCTTGAAACCTGGGCAGCCCTGAAACCAAATCTGTGGTGGAGCCATGCGGTGGTTTCATTAATTTTTATTGCCATTCTCCCCACCACTAAAATGTTTCATGCCATTGCCGTTGTGGTAAACGTTGGCCTCACCAATCGAAAAATGCGCGGCCATCTGCGCCCTATGAATGTTACCGCACTCATGGAAGATGAAGATATGAATGAAGATGAAATCTCCCTGGGCGTAGGCAAATCATCGGACTTCACCTGGAAGCAATTACTGGATTCCGTTGCCTGCACCGAATGCGCTAGATGTACCACCGTCTGCCCGGCACACTCCAGCGGAAAACTGCTATCCCCCATGAAAATTATTACCGACATCCGGGCAGATTTATATTCCAATACATTGGGGTTTGGTGAAAAGAATGATTTAATAAATGGCAGGATTTCAGCTGAGGAATTATGGGCCTGCACCACCTGCGGCGCCTGCATGGAAGAATGCCCGGTACTCATCGATCATATCCCGGCAATTACCGATATGCGCCGGCACCTTGTTTTATCTGAGGGCAAACCTCCGGATCAGGCCAACGAAAGCCTGGAAGCCACCCTGAAAGATGGCAACCCCTGGGGATATCCCAAAGCTGAGCGCTTAAAATGGGCTGATGATGCCGGATTGGAATTACCCACCTTAGCCGATAAAAAAGAAGTGGATGTACTCTACTGGGTGGGCTGCGCTGGTGCTTATGATCCCCGCAACCAGGGTATTGCTCAATCGGTGGTGAAAATCCTGAAAGCTGCCAAAGTGGATTTTGCAGTACTGGGAAAAGAAGAGTCCTGCTCTGGCGATTCTGCCCGGCGCCTGGGAGAGGAATATCTGTTTGAAACCCTGGTTCATGAGAATATTTCCACGCTGAGTAAATACAAATTCAATACGGTCATCACGGCCTGTCCCCATTGCTTCCATACTTTGTCTAATGAATATCCAGACTTTGGTGGAAATTATAATGTGGTTCACCACTCCGAATTCATCCAGCAATTACTGGATGAGGGACGGCTGAATCCAGAGAAAACATTGGCTAAAAAAGTGACCTACCACGATGCCTGTTACCTGGGCCGGCATAATGATATTTACGACGCCCCGCGAAATGTGCTGGGTGCTGTATTATCAGATGAATCTGATTATATCGAGTTGGAACAGAGTAAATCATCCAGTTTCTGCTGCGGTGCTGGCGGTGGTAATATGTGGCATGAGGATAACAGGGGTGAAATGGTAAACAATGTCCGCATGCAGCAGATCATTGATTCCGGCGCCGAACAAGTAGTTACAGCCTGCTCATTTTGTATGATTATGCTGGATGATGCCGCCAAGGGAATGGGCAAAGCTGATGATATGGCTGTCCAGGATATTGCTGAAATAATTGCCGAGAGACTTTGATTTTCCCAAATATTTCAAAAGAATATGCACTGATTCTCCGCAACATTCAGTCCCGCAGAGGTCATTTCCGGGCTGATAAACAGCATTATTTTGTACTGCATGACATCCTGCCTGAAAAAGATTTTCAGCATATTCGTAAATTGTTACTCAATAACAAAACGCTATTTCTCAGAAATGATTCATCGGTAAGACAGGGCAGCTCCATGGGTGGACATGAACTGCGAAAATCTCCCCTTTCAAAAATTCCAGATATAATTGACAACCCAAAATTCCTGCAAAAAGTGCAATCGAAAACGGGAATTGCCAATCTTCAATTTGTTCCTGAAGTGGACACCAATCGTCTCAGTTTATTGTATTACAAAGATGAAGGGGATGGTATTGATTGGCATGTGGATGGTACTATTTATATGGGAGATCGCTGGGCTGGTATATTGACTATTGTAGAGGATATCAAGGAATCGGAAGCCAAGCTTGAATTGAAACCAAATGGCAAACCTGCAACTTTTCCAGTCGAAAAAATGGAAAACACCCTGGTTCTGTTTCAGGGCGATCAGGTGCAGCATCGGGCTCGTCCTATGCTTATGGATGAGCAGCGGATTGTAGTGAGTTTACTATTTTCAACCAACCCCACTCGCACCAGGAATCCAATACTCCGCTTATACCAGGCATGGGTAAACTATATTTTTTACGGAAATCCCAGGGCGTGATATTTTTTCCAAACATCTCTAAATATCTATTCCATTGTAATCTGCTTTTTGTATAATATATTCAGGTGGAATTATATCATGTCTGGAATTATAGATTAATTCCGGCCTACCAATAACCAACATTAAGGAATCATAATGAACATTTTAGAACGATTAGAAAAAGGGCCGGTCATCGGCGATGGAGGATTTGTTTTTTCCCTGGAAAAACGGGGCTATGTAAAAGCGGGACCATGGACTCCCGAAGCAACCGTTGAACATCCCGAAGCGGTACGGCAATTACACCGGGAATTCCTACGGGCAGGTTCCGATGTGATGCAGACCTTTACCTTTTACGCCAGTGAAGACAAGCTCCAGAACCGGGGCAATGAAGCTGCCAAAAATTATGGTGTGAGAGATATTAATGAAGCCGCCTGCAAACTGGCCCGGGAAGTTGCCAATGAGGGCAATGGACTCATCGCTGGTGGTGTCTGCCAGACGCCTACCTATCTCAGCGGATTGGGAAAAGCCAAAGTTCAGGAAGAATTTCGTAAACAAACGGAAGTGTTTAAGGCCAATGGTGTAGATTTTATGATTGCTGAATATTTTGAGCATGTAGAAGAAATCGAATGGGCAATTGAAGTCCTGAAAGAAATGAATGTCCCGGTGGCTGCCAATATGTGTATTAATTCTGATGGTGACCTCCATGGTGTGGATGCTGGGGAATGCGCCGTGAGAATGGCCAAAGCTGGAGCAGACATTGTAGGGGTGAATTGCCATTTTGATCCCTTTGTGAGCTTAAAGACCATTGAAACCATGAAAGCGGCATTGGATGCAGCAGGATTAACTCCGTATCTCATGGTTCAGCCATTAGGCTATTTAACACCAGATGCAGAAAAACAGGGATTTATTGACCTGCCGGAATTCCCCTTTGCACTGGAACCTCGGGTATGTACCCGCTGGGAAATGCAGAAGTTTGCCCGAGGAGCCTGGGAATTGGGTGTGCGATATATTGGGGGCTGCTGCGGTACTGAGCCCTATCATATCCGCGCCATTGCCGAAGAACTATCCGAAGAGCATGGCCGTTTACCAGCCGGAAGCGAAAAGCATGCTCCCTGGGGCGCAGACCTCATAATGCATACCAAGCCCTGGGTACGGAAACGGGCAAACCGTGAATATTGGGAGAATCTCACGCCAGCTACCGGCCGCCCGGATTCCCCTGGATGCTCATGCCCGGAAAACTGGGGAGTTACCGCTGGAAGCGAGGAGCTTCAGCAGGAATTTTAATTCTGATTTTTCTTTAACTCTTGGGTAATTGCCGGCAGGATTTCATGTAAATCCCCGATAACACCATAATCGGCTTTGGTGAAAAAAGGTGCCTGGGGGTCATTATTAATGACCATAATTTTTTTCGCTCCTTTGCAGCCTACCAAGTGCTGAACAGCGCCGCTGATACCGCAGGCAATATAGAGTTTAGGGGCAATACGGTTGCCGGTAAGTCCCACCTGTTTGGTGTGGGGAATCCAGCCATTATTGGTGGCTACCCGGGATCCGCCTACTGCCCCATCAATACATTCCGCTAATGCTTCCAGTACGGAAAAACCATCCGCACTGCCAACGCCTCGTCCACCGCCAATCACAATAGATGCAGAGGTGAGGGAGGTCCCCGAATCAGCATCCTCTTCTCTACCAGTTAATTTGACCCTGAATGCCTTGTCACTCAGTTCTACCTGAAATTCTTCAATTATGGGAACTTCACCAGATATTTCCACCGCCTTTACCAAATTCAGAGCAATGGTGATGAGAAGTGGTTTCCCCTGTAATACCGTTTCTTCCAAGAGGCTGCTGCCCCAGCGCAGGCGGGTGATTTTCTTTTCTGCTCCTCCCTGAATTGCAGAGGTATAAGCGGACATGGGAAGGTCTAATCTGGCGCCGACATGTGCTAAGACTTCATTGCCTTTATCCGTTGCGGCAGCCATTATTATTGAAGGCTCTTTACTTTCAGCCAATTGGATGATACTTCCCGCCCAGGCTTCCGCATTGAAATTTTCCAAGCGCTCATCTTCAATGATAATAATTCCATCAGAGGAATATTTACGAAGTTCGCTGGTGAGCACCTGCACATTATTCCCAATCACAACGGCTTTTACATTGGTAGAATCACCCTTGGCAAGTTCATGAGCATAGGTTAATAATTGCAGGGAATAGGGACTGATTAACCCGCGGTCATGTTCAATAATTGCCAGTATCATTTCAATAACTTTAATTGTTTAAAAATATTCACAACTTCGGGCGCAGCAGAGGCACCCTCACCCAACATCTCTACTTCTTTTTTCTGCTCATCCGGATGTTTTAATTGGATCATTTCCATTTGCAGGGGAATTTGATTGGGAGCAAAATGAACAACCTCCTTCTTCTTTGCCTTAATCCTACCACGGAGCGATGGATAGCGGGGCAGGTTAATCCCCTCCTTGATGGTTACCACAGCCGGGAGGGTAGTTTCATAAATTTCCATACCATTGGGAATGTCCCGTTTGCCGATAATTCCAGAATCCGTAACCATCAGATTTTTGAGTCCGCAGATTATGGGGCGGTCTAATCCGTGAGCTACCCGAATCCCAATTTGGGCATTACCGCTGTCAGCGGATTCACTGCCGAACATAAGTAGGTCAAACGGTCCATTTTTCGCTTCTTCACTTTTAACGGTTTCTATAATTGCCTGGGCCGTTTGGCGGGGATCCCATTCCGGTTGATCGCTTTCCAGAAGAATAGCATCGGTCATTCCCCGTGCCAGGCTGTCCTTCAATTGTTCCTCAGTATCTGCCGGACCCAGCGTTAGCACCGTGGCATTCCCACCCATCTTTTCAATGATGGAAATAGCTTCTTCAACGGCACATTCTTCGTGGGGACTGATAGTGAAACCCAGACTGGTGGTATCAATGGCCTGGCCATCATCTGTGAGGCGGAACTTTGACCCCACATCGGGCACTCGCTTTATGCAAACCAGGATATTCATTTCTTAGCTGCGGATCCTTTCATTATCTGGATCAAAGAGAGAGCCATTCCCAGCTACCGCTACTGTTACGGGATATTGGCTACCAAAATATTCCACCAATAGGGATGTCCCTTCCCTGGCGTATTGGGGAGTTAGGTAGGCCATGAGAATATGCTTACCTGTTGAAGGTCCTGACCCAGCGCTGGTGACATAGGATGACCTACCGTGAGCATCCACAATTCGTTTACCATCTAAAGTAAGGATGGGTTCACCGCCCAGCATATAACGCGGTTCTCCATTTAAGGATTGATGATTATCTACCGTTAGGGTACACATAGTAGTAAGGGGGTCTTTTTCACGGAGTTTAACCAAGGCATCCTTGCCAATGAAGTCCTGGGCTTTTACTTTGGGCCGCAAGAGTCCTGCCTCTATGGGCGTGTATTCACCTTCCAGTTCAGCACCAAATAAACGATAGCCTTTTTCCAGTCTGCCAGTGGTGCCATACACTCCAATTCCCGCAGGAACTATGCCATGGGGTTTACCCGCTTCTGCAATTAGATCCCAGACCTTTTGTCCATGCTTCATTGGAATATAAATTTCCCATCCCAGATCCCCCACATAGGAAATCCGGAATGCCCAGACCTTGATGTCACCCAGACTAATATCCCTTGCCCAGCCAAACTTAAACTGCTTATGGGACATATCCGCATCGGTAAGTGATTGAATAATATCCCGTGCTCGGGGGCCCCAGACACCGATAGTACAAATTTCAGTTGTTTGATCAATTAACTGGACACTGCCATCTTCCGGCAGATGCTGGGTGAACCATTTTTTATCTCGGGGGCCATCAGCTACACCGGTTATTACTCTGAATTGATTTTCACCCATCCGCACAATGGTAAGGTCAGATTTCATCCCCGCCTTATTATTTAAAATTGGTGTATAAACCGATCTGCCTATCGTTACATCCATTTGATTTACCGCCAAATTCTGGATATAGTCCAGGACACCTGGCCCACCAATATCAAATATGGAAAAAGCACTGAGATCAAACATGGCTGCCCGTTTGCGCATGGCTAAATGTTCTGCGCTGATAATGGGTGACCACCAACGGCTGTCCCATTCATTGGGTCGATGGGTGATCTGTCCATCAAATTCTTCCAGCAGATTATTATTGGATTCATACCACTGAGGGCGTTCCCAGCCACCGGATTCAAAAAATACGGCATCCAGTTCTTTTTCCCGCTCATACATGGGACTTTTGCGAATGCCCCGAGTCAGTTCCCATTGTTCAGAAGGATGTACAATGCCATATATCTTATTAAAACTCTCTTCCGCCCGGGAGATTACATATTCATCCGTCTTAGCATGGTCATAAAAACGGGATATGTCCAATTCATGACTATCAATTTCTGAAACACCATGGGTCATCCATTCAGCCAGCAATCGGCCGGCACCAGGCGCTTCTTTTATCCAGATAGCAGCTGCGGACCAAAGCCCTTTCACTTCCGGCGTTTCACCCAGTAGTGGTTCGCCATCTGGGGTAAGAGAAATTAAACCGTTAATGGAATACTGGATCTCCACTTCATCCTTATCTAGCATTTCCGGAATTAATTCCATTGCATCTTCATACTGCTGATCAAAGTCATTTTCAGAAAAGGGCAGCTCAGTGGGAGACAGTTTTGACGCTTCGATGGATGGGATTTCTTCAGATTTGATGATAATGGGTTTATGAGCGTATGAGCCAATTTCAAGATTGTTGCCCACCTGGCGTTCATACATATAAGTATCCATATCCCGGATGATGGGATATTCTATTTCCTGGGTGCAGTGCTCAAATTCTGAAATAGGTCCCACATCAATCATCTGGTGAACGATAGGGGTGAGGGCCATGGAAGCACCAGCCATTTTCGCAATTTTGGGGCTCCATACCCCGCAGCAGATAATCACATATTCAGCAGAAATATTCCCTTTGGCAGTTTGTAATCCGATAACCCTGCCGTCTTCCACGTCAACATCGGTTATTTCCGTATGGGTAAAAACGGATAATGCCCCCATTTCCTTGGCGGCATCCCGCATCATGGTGCCAGCCCGCAGCGAATCCACCACCCCAACTGTGGGGCTATGGAATCCGCCTATGATGGCATCTGTATTGATCCAGGGGAATAATTTTTTTACTTCATCTGGGGTCACCAATGAGGCTTCAATTCCCCAGGCTTTGGCGGAAGCCATGCGGCGTTTCAGTTCCTCCATACGCTCCGGTTTCCGGGCCAGTTCTATACCACCGCTTTCCCTAAATACGCCTAATTCCTTGTATTGCGCCATGCTGTCCAGTGTAAGCTGGGTCATGACTTTTGAATGGTCCAGCGGAAATATGAAATTTGAGGCATGGCCGGTACTGCCACCGGGATTGGGCAGGGGACCTTTGTCAATCATCACCATATCTTTCCATCCCAGTTTAGCCAGATGATAGGCTGCCGAATTCCCTACGATCCCTGCGCCGATTATCACCACCTTGGCATGTTTTGGTAAATCACTCACTACTCAATCTCTTCCTTCGCTAATTTATTATACTGGTAAAAATTAATTTCTATTGGCTCCAGTGGCGTATTCCCCAATATACAGTCCGCCGCCTTTTCACCAATCATCATCACCGGTGAATAAATATTTCCATTGGTAACCGTGGGCATGATGGAGGCATCCACTACCCACAGGTTTTCAACTCCGTGGACTCTCAAGTCTTCATCTACCACGCTCATTTCATCTGTCCCCATTTTGCAGGTGCCACAGAGATGGTAGGCTGATTCTCCCTCCCTGGCGATAAAGTCCAGTATCTCTTCATCCGTTTGCACATCTTTACCCGGTGCTATCTCCTTGCCCATAAATTCTGACATGGCATCGGTATCAATAATTTTCCGGGTACAGCGGATAGCTTCACACCATTCCCTGCGGTCTTGCTCTGTTGACAGGTAATTGAATTTTAGACTGGGATATTCTTCCGGATTGGAAGATTTGATATTAATTTCCCCCCGCACATCAGAACTTACTGGACCAACATGCAGCTGGAAGCCATGTCCTTCATTGGGCGCTGATCCATCATAACGGATGGCGATGGGCAGGAAGTGGAACTGTAGATTGGGGTATTTCACCTTATCATTACTGCGGATGAATCCGCCTGCTTCAAAATGATTGGATGCGCCGGTACCTTTCCGCCTGAAGAGCCAGTCGAAACCGATCTTTGGCGCTCGCAGAGGATTCAGCATGGGGTACAAACTTACCGGTTTCTTACAGGCCCATTGCACATAGACTTCCAGATGATCCTGTAGATTCTGCCCCACCCCCGGCAAATTATGAACCATTGTAATTCCCAGTTTAGAGAGATGGTCTGTATTCCCAATTCCGGAGAGCTGCAAAAGCTGGGGTGAATTAATGGCTCCGCCACAGGAAATTATTTCATTGGCATAAATGCGTTCAATCCCAGAACCCTTTTTTATTTCTACACCGATAGCTTTTTTGCCGTCAAAAATAATTTTGATCACCAACGTCTTAGTTTTAACCGTGAGATTCTGTCGATGCTTTACCGGATGGATATAGGCTCGGGCTGCATTGTAACGCCGGCTGCGGTAAATGGTCTGGTCAAATTTTCCAAAGCCTTCTTGTTGATAACCATTTACATCTGAGGTAAAGGGGTAACCCGCTTCCTGCACTGATTTAAAGAAGGCATCAAAGAGTGGATTCTCACATTCCGGGGTGGTCAAATATAAGGGGCCATCATCGCCATGGTAATCATCGCCACCAATTAACCGTTGTTCTAATTTTTTAAAATATGGCAGACAATGGGCATAATCCCAATTCTCTAGACCATCATTATCCGCCCATTTTTGATAATCCAGGGGATTCCCTCGAATCCAGATCATGCCGTTAATGCTGCTGGAGCCTCCCAACACTTTTCCCCGGGGGTGATAGATCCGGCGGTTATTCATGAAGGGTTCCGGATCGGATTCATACCACCAGTTATACATTCTAGAGGTAAGGGGATAGGTAAGTGCAGCGGGCATATGCAGACGGAAATCCCATTTATAATCGGGTCGCCCGGCCTCCAAAACCAACACTTCATTTGAAGGGTCTTCGCTCAGTCGGTTGGCAAGGACAGATCCTGCAGAGCCGCCACCAATGATTAGAAAATCAACTATTTTTTTCAATTAAATAATTTCTACAATCTATTTTTAATAATAATATTACATCCGTGGTTAATTGATGGTCTTATCTATTAATTGCTGTAAACAGGAATTCTATCAATTATTTGTAATGCAATAATGGCTGGAAATAATTAAGGAAAAATTAAATAGAATAAATGGAATATTTTGATAATAAAAACTACGAATTCAATACTGAAAGTAAGGATGGGGTTTATATCATTCATGGTTTTACCAATACTACCTACGAAACCAGAGATTTAGCCAAATATCTGGGTGGACAGGGTTTTTATACCATAGCCAACAATCTTCCTGGTCATGGAACCACTCCTGAAGATTGTAACCGAACAAAGTTCACAGATTGGATAGAATTTACGGAACAGGGTGTTGCAGAAATGTCATCTCAATGTGACAATGTATTTGTAATTGGAATTAGTATGGGAAGTGATCTGGCTTTGCATCTCAGTTCGGTTTTCCCTTTAAATGCTGCAGTATTCGCATCCACCGTTTTAGAATTTAAAGATTTCATAGGTCCTCGGGTTTTGACCCCTATATTTCATAGAATCGTTCCATTTAGAGATAAACGGAAATCCTACCCCAAAGCTGTAAGAAATAATTATGATTATTTAGGATATAAGGTGTGGCCAATGTCGGCTGTGAATGAAATGCGTAAACTTACCAATTTAGTTAAGAAAGAACTTCCTGCTGTGAAATGTCCCGCTTTAATTATACATTCTACAAAAGATATCTTATCCCTTCAGTCAAATATTTCTTTAGTATATGATAATATTTCATCAGAAATTAAAGAAAAATTTATAGTCCATCAGGCAAATCATAACTTATTTATCAATAATCCAGATCAGGAACTAATATTCCAAAAAATTAATTCCTTCTTCAATCAGTTTCAGAGGAATTAAAACCGATTTCTTTTTTCTCATGCATATTCTAATTCTTGGTGCAGGTGTTATTGGTGTAACCACCGCTTATGAACTTCTTAAAGCCGGTCACAAAGTTACAGTAATTGACCGCCAGCCCGAACCTGCCCTGGAGACCAGTTTTGGCAATGCAGGACTCATTGCCCCGGGGCATTCTTATGCCTGGACCACTCCAAAATTGCCCGGTAATTTATTTAATTCTCTTTATGATAAGAAGAGGGCATTCCGGTTTAAATTTCAATGGGACCCAGTTATGTGGTATTGGGGAATTCAATTTATCCGCCAGTGTACTCAAAAAAGAATGGCAGAAAATACGCTAAGAAAGCACAGGATCAGCAGCTATTCGCAGCAATGTTTTCATCAATTAATAGATGAGACAAATATAAAATATCATGAAAACAAAAAAGGGCTTATTTATTTTTTCCGCAGTGAAGCATCGTTTTTGGAAGGAAAACAAAAACTGGCTATGTTAAAACCTGTTATGAATAATCTCCAAATATTAAACCGTGAGGAACTATTAATAAAAGAACCCGCTTTGTCTGGAGCTCAATCAAAATTATTTGGAGGAATTTACTGCCCTTCGGATGAATCAGGAAGCTGTAGAGATTTTACCCTTTCCATGGTTGATATTTGTAAGAAAAAAGGTGCAACGTTTCAATTTAATACTACCATTGAAAATATTGAAAATGATAAACGCAATATTAAAAAGATTATCACTGATAAGGGCGGATTTCAAGGTGATAAATATGTATTAGCCTGTGCAGCCTACAGCCCCATTATTGCAAAAATGGCGGGCGATTATCTGCCTATTTATCCCGTAAAAGGATATTCTATAACCGTTCCAATTATCAATCATGGAAAGGTGCCAATCCATAGTGGAATTGACGAAGACAATATGATGGCATTTTCCCTCATGGGTGATTTTCTCAGGTTTACTTCAGTTGCTGAAATATCCGGTTATGATACAAGCCATAAACCCTCAGATTTTACCGAGATTGTAAATATAGCTGAGTCTCTTTTTTCTCAAGCATGTGATTTTTCAAAAGTGGAATATTGGGCTGGTTTGCGCCCAATGACACCAAATGGTGCACCAATTTTTGGTAGAGGTAAAATGGACAACCTCTATTTTAATACAGGTCACGGCCATTTAGGTTGGACCATGTGCACCGGATCAGCAAAAATTACAGCCAGTTTAATATCCGGACAAAAACCGGAATTGGATTTAGAAGGAATGACATTGGCAACAGCATGAATTTGAATCCAGTACAATATTTTTTAAAACGATATCATTCTTCTGAATTGAAGCCCATAGAATTGAAAAGAATGCTGAATCTTTGGTTTCCTTTTCTGGTGAACCGAATTTCAATTATTTCAATATCAGATGATTTTCACCACATGGATGTTCGCCTGAAGCATTCCTTCTGGAATCGAAATCCCAATAAATCTATCTGGGGCGGTTCTATTTCCAGCGCCATGGACCCCTTTTTTCCAATACTTCTGAAACAGATTTTATTAAGGAAGGGCATAGAGACAGATTTTTATTCACAAGCCATTAATGTACAATTTATTAAAATGGTAAAATCTGATGTGACCTTTAGTTTTAGGATTAATGAAAATGAAATTTCTGTTGCTGAAGCAGCCTTAATTGAAAAGGGGAAATATTCAGGCTGGCATTCTGTAGAAGGTATTTCTGCCAGAGATGAAGTATGTGTAAAGGGCAAGGTTCAGGTATTTCTCCGAAAAAGAGGTTAGGAGAATGTTTTTATTTTGGTAGTTTTCAGTCCTAATTTTCTACTATGAATGACTATTTAGAAATACTATATACACTCATACAAAATACTGTTTTTCAGGCTGGGCTCTATGTCATTGGGTCATTAGTTACTGCCAAATTAGCTGATTGGATTATAACGAAAATCCTTTCCCGATTGGCTAGCCGGACAGCTAGTACCATTGACGACCGCATCATTCAAATTCTCCACCGTCCTATTTATTACAGTATTCTTTTTGTGGGATTGGGCATTTCAATAACACTCCTACAACTTCCAGATATTATTACATTTGTTTTTATTGGAATTTTTAAATCCATGGCTATTTTAATATGGTCCCTTGCTCTTTTTCAAGCATTTATGCATTTTATTAATTGGTATAATCAACAAAACAAAGGTAAAAGCATCCTTCAGACCCATACCCTGCCTTTATTTGATAATGTAGGAAAAGTAATCATTTTTATGGTTGCTGTATACTTCATATTTATCAGTTGGGGTTTTAATGTCACTGGTTGGCTTGCCTCTACCACAATCGTTGCAATGGTTGTAGCTTTAGCCGCAAAAGATACGGTTGCCAACCTTTTTGCTGGTTTTTTTATTATGGCAGATACACCTTATAAGCTAGGGGATTATATAAATTTGGATGGGGGTGAACGGGGTTATGTTAAACATATTGGTCTGCGGAGTACGCGTATTATGACCAGGGATGATATCGAAATTACCCTGCCCAATTCACTCATTGCCAATTCTAAAATTATAAATGAAAGTGGTGGACCAAAAGAAAAGGAGCGGGTCCGCATAACCTTAAGCGTTGCCTATGGATCTGATATTGATCAGGTTCGATCTACCCTGATGGAGATTGCTCAAAATAATGAAAATGTATGTAAAAACCCTGAACCTCGTATGCGGTTTCGGAATTTTGGAGATTCAGGTATCACTCTTCAACTGCTTTTCTGGATCGAAAAACCAGAGGATCGTGGTCGAATTACAGATGAATTAAACACTGCTATTTATAAACAATTCACTAAAGAGAATATTGTAATCCCATATCCCCAACGCACAATTCATGTGAAAACTCAGGATTCCCTGAAAATAAGCAAATAAAATTAATGACGTTTTAATGGTTCCCTTGAAAAACCAGTTTATGCTGGAACCAAACCTTACATTCCTCAATCATGGATCATTCGGTGCCTGCCCCAAAACGGTCTGTGATAATCTTCAAGATTGGCAAAATAGAGTAGAAAAGGAGCCTGTTCAATTTTTTGAAACGGATATTTTTCCACTTTTAGCAGACTCCCGGAAGGCATTAGGAAAATTTTTAGGTTGTGAGGGGGATGATTTGGTGTATTATCCCAATCCCACTCATGCGGTAAATGCAGTGGCTCGCAGCCTCAAATTGAAAGCAGGCGATGAAGTGCTGGGTACCAACCATATTTACGGGGCATTAGATTTTACCTGGCAGCAAGTCTGCAAAGATACGGGAGCCGAATTTATCAAGGCAGAATTACCACCGCCAATAAAATCTAAAGATGAGTTCCTGAATATATTTTTCAGTTATGTGTCAGATAAAACCAGGGTCATATTTATTAGCCATATCACCAGTATGACAGCCATGATTTTTCCTGTGGAGGATATTATTCAGTTTGCCAGACAGAGGGATATCATCACCATTATTGATGGTGCTCATGTGCCAGGCCATCTGCCCTTGAATATAACTGAATTGGACCCTGATATTTATACCGGTGCCTGTCATAAATGGATGTGTGCCCCAAAGGGATCCTCCTTTTTATATGTAAAGAAAAGTTTGCAAAATGAAATAATGCCGCCGGTGATTAGCTGGGGATGGGAGGGGGAACTTTCCAAAACATCGCTGTTTTTGAATAGACATGAATGGCAGGGTACTCGAGATATGACCCCATTTTTAGTGGTTCCTGAAGCCATTAAATTCCTGAATGATAATAATTGGCAGGAAAGGAGCAAGTTAAATAGAAACTTGGTAATTTCAACGCGAAACCGGTTTCTTGACTTGTTGAATGGTGAACCAATTTGTCCTGATGATTGGCTGGGGCAAATGGCTACCATTGAGCTACCAATTGATGATCCCCTAGAATTTAAACGATCCTTAATGGCAAATTACAAAATCCAGATTCCGGTTTTTTCATGGGAGAATAGCACCGCTCTTCGCTACTCTGTGCATTTTTATAATACTGAAGAAGACCTGAACAGGTTGGTTGTAGCTGTGAAAGAGTTACTGCATTGAATTTACGGATATTTCTCTTACTTGTTACGGCCATGCTAGCTGTAAGTACATCCCCCATCATTGCCCGTTATTTGGAAAATGTGCCGGCTGTGGCAATCTCGTTTTGGAGGATGGCATTTGGCGCCCTCATTCTATGGATAATAAGTTTTTTTAGAAAACAGCTTCCACTAACAGCAATTAACAGAAATAAAACACTGTTGGGAGGTTTTTTATTAGGGATCCACTTTGCATTATTTTTTGGATCACTCAAACTCACAACTATTGCCAATGCAACCTTCCTGGGCACCCTGGCTCCCATTTTCACCTTTTTTATTGAAAAGTATTTTTTCAAGCGCAAGCACAATCCTACAATGGTCTTGGGATTATCCGTGGCTATTTTGGGAGCTTTCATAATTGTAGCAAACCAATTTGATTTTTCCAGTGATTATACCCTGGGGAATCTTTTAGCGGTATCCTGTTCTCTATTTCTGGGAATGGCATTTATCATTTCAGAAAACGTACGGAAGTCAGTTGCCAACATCAGTTATTCCCGTACCTTGTTTTCATCTGCCGCCATTACTTTATTAGGTATATCCCTTTTAACGGCAACTCCCATTACCGGTTTCTCGCCTTATGAATTTGGCGGATTATTTCTATTAGGACTTATTCCAACTATTTTCGGTCATGGATTTATGAATTATGCCGTAGGCTTTGTTTCGCCCACCATTGTTGCATCTGCTCCCATGGGAGAACCCATTTTAGCCACAATTTGGGCATATTTTCTGTTCAATGAAGTTATTGGGACTCCAATCTTAATTGGCGGCGGATTTACTCTTTTGGGATTGATAATTCTCACCCGAAAAAAATAAATCATAAAAATTATTCAAGAAAGTGATCTACATCAAAAATTAGGTAATAGGGAATGCAATAGATTTGAATCGTAAGTTATAGAACATTTCTGTTCACCCGCGACTTACTCCTCAGAATTCCTGCAATTGGCTTTGATAAACGGTAAGGCTCCCCTGAAAAGGGGAGCCTTTTTTTATATATAAAAAAAACCCGTCAAAACGGGTTTTTTTCTCCTCCTCGGAAAAACAGTAATAAGGTAAAACTTTCCCTCCCTCAAAAGAAAGCATAATCAATCATACCATATTACGCTAACAATATTTTATATATCTAAAACTTACATAAACTTTATATTGTAAGTGTTTTGCCTACAAGAAAGGTAGAGAGTTTTATTTTATCATGCAAGTAAATTATGTACTTATTTTTCAAATTATTTTTTAATAGAAAGGTGTAAATTATGAATCCACATTTAAGTATGCGCTCTGGAAATCCGGCATTATCTGCAAAAACATTTAAAAATGCCGTCAGTACGAGCGATGAGAAAATGACGATTGAGGGTACTGTCAATAAAACAGCCATGTCTCTTCTACTACTTATGGCAACGGCATCCTATACTTGGTCGAATCCATCCCCGGGACTGATGATATTTGGTATGATTGGCGGATTTATCCTGGCAATTGTTACCATTTTTAAAAAAACCTGGGCTCCCTATACCGTTTCCGGCTATGCCTTATTAAAAGGCTTGGCACTGGGAGGGATTTCCAGATTTTTTGAAATGCAGTATCCCGGGATTGTAAGTCAGGCAGTTTTTCTAACTTTTGGAATTCTGGCAGCCTTACTTTTAGCCTATAAATCCGGACTTATAAAACCCACCGAAAATTTTAAATTGGGTGTGGTAGCTGCCACAGGCGGGATTGCCTTTATGTACCTCATTAGCTTTATCATGAGTATTTTTGGCTCTGGGTTGTCTATTATGAATACGGCAAACACTTCTTTGTTTAGCATTGGTTTCAGCGTTTTTGTAGTCATAATTGCTTCATTAAATTTGGTTCTGGATTTTGATTTCATTGAGGAAGGTGCTGAGATGGGTGCTCCCAAATATATGGAATGGTATGGCGCCTTTGGTTTATTGGTAACACTCATTTGGCTCTATCTGGAAATATTACGTCTATTGGCAAAACTTCAGTCCAGAAGGAATTAGTAATAGGTGAAGACTGAAATTGTCGTACGGGTAGTGGATTGCCATATCTTCCGCTGGGATAATGGAGAACCGGGATTCCTATTATTAAAACGGTCTGAAAATCAAATGTATCCCGGTATCTGGCAATGCGTCACCGGTAAAATTGAAAAAAATGAAAAACCTCATGAAACAGCAACCCGGGAATTAAAAGAGGAAACTGGGCTTGTGCCCAGTTCAATGTGGACAGTTGATCGGGTGAATCATTTTTTTGAGGCAGAGCAAAATCGCATGAACCTCATCCCCGTTTTTGGTGTAGAGGTAGAATCCACAATAATTAACCTGTCACCAGAGCATACCAAATACAAATGGTGCAGCATTGATGAAGGTGTTGATCTCCTGCTTTGGAATCAACAAAAACAGGGGCTAATAAATTTTCATCAAATGCTCACCAAAGAACCGGAAAAATTAAAACTATCTATCATCTTCAATAAAAAATAATTCAATAATTTTATCTTGCAAATGAGATCAAGTCTCATTTAAATTAATATAGTTAAGCAAATGCTTGATATTTAATAATTAATAATAAATAAGAATTAAAAATGAAAACAATATTTACAATTGTCTTTTTTGGAATCATTAATATGGCAATTGCGCAGGACGAGTTCTTTCAGCCCGGATCAACTATTGGTGGATATGGTGAACTCCATTGGAATAAAGCTAGTAATGCTGATGGTGAATCAACCGAAAATACCATGGATTTCCACCGTTTCATTATCTACTACGGTTATAATTGGACAGAGAAATGGTCCTTTAAATCTGAAGTAGAATTAGAGCATAACTTTGTTTCTGATGGGGAAGGCAAACTGGAATTGGAGCAAGCATTCGTGAATTATCATGCTGGTAACTGGGGCTTCCAGGGCGGTGTAATTCTTCCAACTGCAGGTTTATTAAACGAATACCATGAACCGCCATTATTTCTCTCTGTTGAACGGCCGGTTTACAGTAAATATATCATTCCCACCACCTGGTTTGGTAATGGATTTGCCTTCTATGGCAATATTTCTGACTTTAAATTTCGTTTAGCTCTTATGGAAGACTTAGAAGGTGAAGGTATATCTTCCAGCGGAATTCGTGATGGCCGTGGTAAAGGATTTGAAACTACTGGTTACAATTTGTTGAAAAATATTAGCGCTGCTTATACAGGAATCAATGGACTTCGTCTGGGAGGTTCACTTTCTATGAATGATGCTCCTTATGATAATGATATAGATACTTCCATTTCCGTTCAACTGGTAGAAGTAAACGCCAAATACACAGCTAATAATATCTATGCTGTTCTGGAATATGGAACTTCCTCCTTTACAGGAAATAATATGGATGCTCCTTTAAAATCAAGCAGTGGATATTATTTAGATCTCGGCTATGATATAGGTGGTATGTTTAACTGTAATAAACTCATTCCCTGGCTACGCGTATCCAATGTATCCAAAAATGATGATGATATATCAAAACAAACGGACTACCTCCGTTTTGGCCTTACCTGGTGGCCCATTAATGATGTCGCTTTCAAAACTGACTTCGCCAATGTGACTGTTGAAGATAACACTACTACTGAATTTAATTTAGGGATTGGTTATAAATTTTAATCCAATTAAATAGTTTTATTTTGTTCAGCCCAACTAATTCAAGTTGGCTGAGTTGTCATAAATTATATAAATGATTTTTAATAAATTAATTCCATTTTATCTCATTTTATTAGGAGGATTTCTTTCTGGAGGAAGTCCAATTCGTGATGCCACTGAAAAATATATTATATCCCAATTTAATGTTGATGTCTCCATAAATATGCACACCTTAAAATTAGATACCAAATTAAAAGCATTGGTGCAAAATAGAGTAAAACAGAGGTTTTATAGAGATGAATTGTATTATTGGACCATCACCCAAAAGGACACAACTATTGCCTATGCCCTAATGGATAATGTTTTGGGTAAATCAATGCCCATTACTTTTTTAGTTATTGTTGGAATTGATGGCAGAATAATAATTTCGAAAGTGATAAAATATCGGGAGGCCTACGGCGGTGAGGTGGGCAATAAAAACTGGCTGGCACAGTTTACTCATTTCAGTGATACTTCAGATTTTAAGGTGGGAAAAAATATTGATGGAATTTCCGGAGCAACCATTTCTGTGAACTCCCTTGCAAAAGGTATTCAAAAAATGGCTGTTCTGTTTCCCCTAATAAAAGATAAATTAAATTAATGGAAAATATTTCAAAAATTAAATTACATCAATTACCCAAGGGAATAAAGCTTTTACTCATGTTAACTGTTCTAAATCTTACGGCTGGAGTTGGTGTTGGGTTATACTATGTTGCCAATACAACTCACCTTTCACCAGAAGGTACAACCGAACAATTCAGAGGTTCAGCTGTAGATAATAATTTTGATATTCCTGAAAAATTCCCCAAACCAATAAGTGAACTGCTCACCACCACCCACAACCATATAATTTCTATGACCTTCATATTTTTTATTATGGGAGGAATATTTTATTTTAACTCTATCATAACAGGATTTTGGAAAACCTTTTTTATAGCTGAACCCTTCTTTTCTATCCTTGCCACCTTTGGGGGAATCTGGCTCATCCGCTTTATTCATCCTTCCTTTGCCTATTTAGTGATGGTATCCGGCGTACTCATGTATTTGAGTTTTTTCTTAATGGCTGGAACCATCATTTATGAACTATCCATTAAAAAGTAACTTTTCCCTTTGTAGCACAAAACTACCATCTTGAGGGGTATTGTTTTAAAACTCTCTAAAGTGCTAAATTTTCCCTATGTCATCCCTCAAACGCAGACTGGCTGCCATTGTTTTCACCGATATTGTAGGGTTTACCGACTTATCCTCCAAGGATGAAGAGGGTGCCTACAAGCTTGTTGTAAAGCAGCGTGAAATCCTCAAACCTATTGTTGAAAAACATGAAGGAGAATGGCTGAAAGAAGAGGGTGATGGATTGCTCCTGAGTTTCCCTAGCAGTAAGCAAGCTGTTAACTGCTCAATTCAGATGCAGGCTGCTGTAAAGAATATTGAAGACTTAAATCTGCGCATCGGTATTCACCAAGGGGACATCATCATAGAAGACAAAGATGTTTTTGGGGATGATGTGAATATTGCCTCCAGAATTGAACCCTTTGCAGTAGCGGGTGGTATTGCCGTAAGCCAGAAAATTCAGCAGGATCTCTCCAGTAACCCCGAATTCAAATTCAAGTTTATTGATACTCCTAAACTCAAAGGAGTTCAGCAGGAAATCTCTGTCTATTGTATTATTTCACATGGATTACCCGAATCAAAAAAATCTGATATTCAGGCGAAGATGGAGCTTAAGAAAAGGTATTATAAAGAAATACTCATCAGCACTCTTTTTGGTATTATTTTATTTAGTTATCTTCCTCAGTTTTTTCAATCGGGTGATTTTAACTTTTTTCAATCGTCTTTTTCCCGGACTGCCAATATAAAAAATCCTGTTACAGGTGAATTACATTCCACCAAACATAGTGAAGATATTTTAATTGAACTAATTATTTCAGATTCTCTCTTATTACAAAATACTCTTTCAGAAAACCTTCAGGTCATTACCACGGCAGACATATTATTAAATGAAGATAGCTTGCA
>Ga0208336_1000284_pt1 | contig 20497 bp, 19 predicted proteins | sample DeeseametaMP0372_FD_184212 | JGI IMG/M metagenome (GOLD analysis project Ga0208336, IMG submission 184212) | Marine microbial communities from the Deep Atlantic Ocean - MP0372 (SPAdes) | ecosystem: Environmental > Aquatic > Marine > Oceanic | place: East of Porto Seguro, South Atlantic Ocean...
AATATGGGTATTGCCTGGATTAATGATGTTTTTGGCGGCTGTTTTGATCACTCCGTTGATCTACAGGGATTTCTTTGATCTCCGCATTCATAACAAAGCGTTGATTCCCATGACGTTAGCTCCCATTCGCAAGTCATCAATCATATTAGGCATTTTAGTCAGCGCGCTATTGGAAGTGCTATTTATCATTTCAATTGGTATGGGTGTATACAGTATCATTTTTCCTCATACTGTCATGTTAGATCGTGCCGGGTATATTTTATTGTATTCGGTCATATTCGCGCTTCTTTACGGAAATATTATCATTATGCTTTCACTATTAACAGAACGTATTTCTGTGTTTATGTCAGCGCTGTTAACGACATTAATTACCATCATGTTCGCATGTGGCTTATTTATTGAATTCGATTTCTTTCCATTAACAATGAGTACTGTTTTTCAATATTTCCCATTAAGTATGTTAAGCACTGCCTGCCGCTCAATTATTTTCATCAATACATTCGATATGATCAACACTGTAACCCCGATTGTTATTACTATCTTGTTGATTGTTTTTAACAGTTTTTTATTGAAACAAAAAATGAAACAATGATTGCTTATTTAAGCGGTGCTATGGAGCATGTCGCTGATGAAGGTGCCGGCTGGCGTTCAGACATGGCCCAATGGCTTAAATCCGAGCTAGGTCACGATGTGATCGATCCTGTAATTACTTCACAGGCATTGGTAGAAAAAAATAATGCACAGGATTATCGTGATTGGAAGACATCTGATCCAATCCGGTTTGTGGAATTTGTTCGCAAAGCCATAAACTTGGATCTGGAAAATGTGATGGAAAAGGCAGATTATGTTATTTGTCTGTGGAATGAAAATGTTTTCAAAGGTGGCGGTTCCCACGGAGAGGTGACGATGGCTTATTACTCAGGTAAACCCGTCTATCTCATTAGTGAACTTGCTAATGATGATTTGAGTGGTTGGATCATGTCATGTTCTACAAGCATTTTTACTGAAATAACTGAATTAAAATCCTTTTTAAAAGAAACTTATTCAAACGGGTAACGTTGGCGAAAAAATGGTTGGACCAAAAGTATATATTCATCTAGACCGCTTAATTCATAATTACCACGTAATTCGTGATCGAATTGGTGGAAGTCCCATTATGGGTGTAGTTAAAGCCAACGGTTATGGGCACGGCGCAATCGAATGTTCAAAAGCGCTGGTGCAAGAAGGCTGTGAATTTTTAGCAGTATTCACCTTTGATGAAGCCATGGAATTGCGTGAGGCGGATATCGAAACTAACATTATGATATTTTCACGTATGCAAAGGGAATTTATTTCAGATGCAGTAGAATACAATATTACATTGAATTTGTCCGGAACTGATGATGTAAAACATCTAGAAGAGTTTGCGGAACAATCCGGTTTATGTCCGAAGTTTCATCTCAAAGTAGATACAGGAATGAACAGGCTAGGTGTTCCTTTTGATGAAACCGCTATTGTTTTGAAAAAAATTAGTACAAAACTTCATCTTCATTGCGAAGGGATTTACAGTCATTATGCCACTGCTGATGAAGGTGATTTGACATATGCAGAATGGCAGTTGGAACAATTTAAACTGGTTCTTTCATTGGCTGAGGAAATGGGTCTGCGATTCAAGTATCGCCATTTTTCCAACAGTGGCACTGTATTAAATATGCCGCAAACCAATTTTGATATTGTCCGTGTAGGTATGCTACTATATGGAGCCTTTCCATCCGATGAAGTGCCCACAGACTTGGACATTAAACCGGTGATGGAATTTCGCGGGCCTATTGTCAGTTTGCGCCGAATAAAAGCTGGGACAAAAGTTTCATATGGTGGTGTTTGGGAAGGAAAAAAGGATACAACCATCGGCGTGATTCAAACGGGGTTTGCGGATGGCTTTCCCAGATCCTGGTACGATGGTGGCTATATAATATATAAAGGCAAATCCTATCCAATTGCCGGCCGGGTGTGTATGGACCAGATGATGATAGACTTTGGCGATGATGAGCCAAGGATTGATGAAGAAGTACTATTATTTGGAGAAAATGGGAACGATTCGCTGCATATGGAAGAGATCGCCCAGCAGATCAATACCACACCTTACGTTTTGTCCACTGGTATACACGGCAGAACAGAACACATTTATTTACCCTAAATTTCAATCGAATCGCTATCAGCACTCCATTCGGAATAATGTGGAAGCCCATCATCCATTTTTACCCAATGGATCCGTTTCCTATCCCAGATGTGCTTTGATGGATTAACAGCATTGGGGTCATCCATTGTTCCAACAGTGATATCTATTGCATCATCACCACGTTGAAAATAACTGATGGATGAACCGCATTCATTGCAGAAACCACGCTCAACTTTATTATCGGTCACATGAATTGCTGGTTGTTCACCGACATGTTTTAAGTCATCCAGGGGAATGATCGCCCAAGAGACAAAAGGGCCGCCAACTGAGCGTTTGCAATTATCGCAATGACAATGGACCACTAAGGGTTCCGTAGTCATTTCATAACGGATCCTACCGCAGTAACAGCCACCCGTAAACATTATTCAGAATCCTTTTCCGGGTTTCTCACCCAGGAGCGTCGTTCGCTGAAAACGCGTTTCTTCAAGTCAGCCCATTCATTAATAATATATTTTAAATGAATCCCCTCATCGGGGTCAGCATCCAATTTCGCCTCGATCAACTTATTCATTTCATCTCGGGTGGCATCAATATCGCCATGGCTTTTTATTTCTTCTTTTGACCATGAATCCTTTTCAGCTTGAAACCCCTCTTTATCCAATGCTGCTTGTGATACTTGTTCTTTTCGTCCAAAAAGAAACACAAGTAAAAATAAAATTAAAACAATTACAGTGATTATTATTTCATTCATAAAAACCTCATTCCAGGAAAACGGGAATTCTTAATATTCCCGCCCAATATAACGAAACCATGGCAGCCATTACGGCCAAAGCTATAGGCCATGCGAACATGGCCAAGCGGATAAAATCCTTGGCTTCCAGCATGCCTGCTGCATAAACAATTGAACTGGCGGGAGTTCCGATCACAAGCCAGAAAGCGAGAGATGTGGCAATGGCCAATCCAATGCCTACCAATAAAGGATTCGTTCCGGAACTCTGTGCCATATCAAGTACTACAGGACCGATCACTGCAACCGTAGCCCCTGCGCTCATCAGGTTTGTGAGGCTGGCTCCAATGGCGACAACCAGCAGGATCAATGCAATTCCCGAATCAATTCCCAAGGGAGCTAACAAAGCTATAATACTATCTGCCAGCCATCCCGCTGCGCCAGACGCTCTAAATACAGTACCAAGACTGATGGCGCCGGCATAAAGGATAATCACTCCCCAACTAACATTTTCTTCATAATCTCTCCAGGATGTCAAACCCAAGAGCATATAGAGTACCGCGCCGGAAATGGCTACACCTCCAAGACCCAATGAAAAGCCAAGTATATTTTTGGTGATGGATTTATCAGTGATCCACATGAAGACAACCAGCAGCATTATTCCGGCTACGAGGTATTGTTTGGCGTTCATTTTTCCGTGTTTTTCCAAATCAGATTTTAATGTAGACACTGCTTCTGATAGATCACTGACTTCCGGTTTAAAAACCAATGGCAGTATAAAGGACATAAATATCGACATGGCAAACGTGTAGAAAACACCCATGGACATCCATTGGAAAAATGAAACTTCCACTCCGATATTGGATAAAAAGCCAATCATAATGGCATTGCGGGCGCCGCCGGAGGGACTCATGGGCGCGCCGATCATACAGCCCACTGCGATGGACATCATGAGCAGTTTTCCCAGGTTTGGCGCCGGGATAGTTTTATTGGTGAGCGTATACAACGCAAGAGCGATGGGGACGTACATAGGGGCAATGGAAGCTTCATTAATAAAGGCAGATGGGATGGCCGTCCCGAGTAAAAGTCCAATAACAATCATGCGTGTTTTGGAACCGGACATTTTCATCACCAGCATACCAATGCGCTTGTCCAGTCCATATTTTACCAGTGTAGCGCCGATGGCCAACGATCCTGCAATAAACCAAACGGCATCATGGGCATACGTGAAAACAATGTGCGACGGTGCTGTGATTCCAAAAAATAATTGTACTAGACCGATAAGCAGTGCCACTGCCGGCATGGGAATAGCTTCCGTCGCAAAGAAGATTGTACACGCCGCCAGCAAGGCGATAATTATCTGAATATTCGTTGCCTTGATGGCAACGTCTGCGTCTGATAAACCGGAGAAAACAGACGCCGCCTTTTCGGACATGGACGCGGGTAGGGGCATGACAAAGCCGATGAGAATGAAGAGCGCCAGGCCCACGGCCAACCATTTGAAATTAGTCGTTTTGGAAAAACCGCCTGAAGAATTCTGTTCCTGGTCTGCCATACCTAGTGAAAAATGGGGATAAGTAGAGTTTAGATTCAAGGAAAAAGTCCCACTTTTTTATGCACTTCTTCTCGTAATTTTTCAGTCTACAAAAGACCGAGGAAACACAATCCATTCTATTGATCTAATTATAATTATTGGCTTTCTGTTTCTCACAGCTGGATTTGGTGTGTGGCAGGGTCGGCAAAACAAATCAGTAGAAGACTATTTCATTGCCGGGCGTTCCCAGCACTGGGTCATGGTCATGTTTTCCATTGTCGCCACGGAAACTTCTGTACTGACCTTTGTGAGCATTCCCGGGCTTGCGTATCGTGGTGACTGGTTTTTCCTGCAGCTTGCACTGGGATTTATCATTGGCAGGATACTCGTCACTATTTTTCTGCTTCCTTCCTATTTCGGCAAGGGTATTGTATCCATTTATGAAGTATTAGGCGAACGATTTGGGACTGGGATTCAAAAGCTGTCATCTGGTGTTTTCCTGATTACACGCATTTTAGCTGATGGTATTCGTTTTTTAGCCACTGCAGTTATTGTTCAAGTTCTTACTGGCTGGTCATTGCCGGCAGCAGTATTAGTGATTGGCATAGTAACATTGGTGTATACTGTGTCCGGCGGCATTCGGACTGTAGTCTGGGTGGACAGTTTTCAATTTATTCTATATTTGTCAGGCGCACTGATTGTTATTCTACATGTTTTTTCCCAACCAGGCGTAATACCAAGCGGTTTTGTTGCAGACTTAATGCATGAAGGGAAGATCAGTATTTTCCGATTTGGAGGAGACATTTTCACGAATCCCTGGCTATTTTATTCAGCATTCATTGGCGGAATATTTCTATCCTTTGCGTCTCATGGTGCTGATTATATGATGGTCCAGCGGACACTGACATGTACAGATTTACGATCAGCTAAAAAAGCCATGATCGGCAGCGGTTTTTTCGTATTTCTACAATTCACACTTTTCCTTTTTGCCGGTTCATTGATTTACATGTCTTTAGGCGGGATTGAGTTGGAAAAGGACAGGGAATTTGCTCATTATATAATTAATGAACTGCCCATTGGATTAAGGGGGCTTTTGCTAGCAGGCGTTTTATCCGCGGCCATGTCCACATTAAGTTCATCCATAAATTCGCTGGCTTCATCCACATTGCGGGATTGGTTTAAAAAAGATGCTGATTTAAAAACAGCCCAAAAAACGAGTGTTGTCTGGGCTGTCGTCTTGATTGGTTTTGCCATGATCTTTGACGAAAGCGATAAGGCCATTGTGGAAATGGGACTGCAGATTGCTTCCTATACATATGGAGGGTTGTTGTCCCTCTTTATCATCAGTAAACTTAAACGGCAGTTTAATTCAATCAGTCTTATGATCGGTCTATTATCCAGCTTCTTAGCAGTTTACGTTGCCCAGCAAAACGGCATCGCCTGGACGTGGTTTATACTTTTGGCTGTTATTGTGAATATTGCTGTTGTGTTTGTGTCTCAAGCCATCTTTTTCCGGCGCCATGATGCGTAAGTATCTTTTAATATCATTGCTCTTTTGCACCGCAGGCTGGGCTAATGATTTTCAGTACAGCAGGGTGCAGGATGTGCCTGATCTGTCGTTTATGCCTCATGTATACACAGGGTTGGATGTTTTAGAACAAATGGATTTCAGACCGCTGGTCGGGAAAACCATTGCTGTATTCTGCAACCAAACGGCTGTAAACCGCAACGGCCGTCATATTTTGGATTTATTGAAGGATCAGGTTGACATTGAGATTTATGTGATTTTGACTCCCCAATATGGTTTGTTCGGTGATCAAGAAAATAAAACGAAGATTATGGGTAAAGTAGAGAAAGACCCCAATACTGGTGCCCGTATTGTGAATTTGCTGGATCGGTTTGTAAAGCCTCCTGAATGGACCATTCGAGATGTAGATGTAGTTTTAGTTGATTTTCAAGATACAGGAGTGCGTTATACGACCTATATGACAACGCTGACTAAAATACTGGAAGTAGCCAGCGAACTCCATAAACCGGTCATTGTCCTGGATCGTCCTAATCCCTTGCGAGGTGATAGGCTGGATGGTCCAGTTATGAGGACTGCTTATCAATCATTTGAAGGATATCATCTTGTTCCGATACGCCATGGACTCACAGTAGGTGAATATGCACTCATGGTGAACGAAATGGGCTGGGTGAAAAACCTGCAGCGGGTAGAATTGACCGTGATCCCTATGGCCAATTGGCAGCGTTCTATGTGGTCAGATGAAACAGATCTGCCGTTTAAAGCACTCGCACCGGGATTAGTTGATGTGGAATCCTGCCTCGCTTATACAGGTATGAATTTGTTAAAAGGCACTAATTTGAATTGGGGGCAAGGAACGACCAAACCTTATTTTCGTGCGGGTGCACCATGGATTTCCGGAAGGGTATTTTATAAAAAAATAACTGACTTGAATTTGCCGGGAGTAAAATTCAAGCATATCCAATATACACCCAACCAAAGCAAAGGCGATGGTTCTATTCCCTTATATTACCTGGAAAAATGCAGCGGAATTGAACTGGAGATTACCGATCGGGAAATATTTGATCCAATCGCAACAGCCACAGCGATAATGATTCTGGCTTATCAACTTTATCCACGGCAGTTTGAATGGATTCATGATAATTATATCGATAAGCTCTTTGGTTTGAATCTGCTAACAACATTTGCCGCACAAGGCAAAACACCGAAATATCTGCCGCCCCAGTGGGTCATGGATATAATTCGTTTTAACGAATTCCGCCAGAAATTCCTGCTTTACGAATGAAAACAGTAAAATTCCTTCTTACTTATTTCTTCTTCTTTCATACTTATTCCTTCTGTCAAACACATTTTACAATTCCGGAAAATGTTTGGCGGATCAGCGTAAAACAAATGGTAAATACAGGGAGTTACGTTGGTCCCGGCGGTATCAAAGGCATCCCAAATATGCGATTTAGTTTGGAGAATTATGGGAAGCGATATTTCGATCACGGTTATGTGGTGGATGGTTATTATGGCAGCGATAATGACCTTTATGATCTGGATACATTGGGATATAATTCAAATTATACGATCGGCCAGTACATCCGCTATTATAACATCTTATACGGTGATTCTATTCCCGATTTTAACTTGGATTTCTTTGGTGATGATTCAATCTCTGTCAGTGGAAGCTTCGATCAAACAATAGACAAAACATCCTGGGGCATAGATTTCAAGATTGAATACGGTCTTTCTGACCGCGTGACCTTTGAAATGAATTTTCCTTATTATACCTATGTATCATTGAAAAGGACATCAAAGTGGACAACAAATGAAATCGATGGACTGGATAGTTTCGTTAATTATCATCAGGGAGCAATGGCCGCAATGGATTCTGCATTGGCCAATAACTACGATATAAACCTGCAAATCATCCGGGATCGTTTTTACAGTTGGGAAGGGGAGAATTCCGTTTTATGGGCTTTAGGTGGTGATTCGTTTACTAATGGGATTTATGGTTCAGAATACAACCCGTTTTCATCCGATGATACCTCAGCAGTAACGATGAATGATATGCTGAATTATTACTATCCGCAAAGTCGCACTACTTCCGGTTTAGGTGATGTTCAACTCGGGTTGAAGATTTTATTGTTTGGTCGTCCTGCCTGGAGCGAAACAGGATATTATTCATTTTACACCGGATTTTCTATTTTGCTGCCTTCCGCAGATCGGTTGCATAAGTATCAATACAGCAGTGGCATACCTGCCAGCCAGTCTAATTTTACAACATTACCGTTGGGTAATGGCATTACACGCTATAATATTTCCATATTTGGTGAGTTGTTCAGGACAATACTGCGCAGGCAGATAAATATCAACTGGCTGATTCGTGCAGGTATTCATGGACAAACAAGAGTAAATACACCCATTTCTTTTGTGAATTACAATACATTGAACCCGGACAGTATCACCATGACTATTGGAGTTGATCACACGATTAAAAAGGGAAATGAATTGTTTGCCATGGCTCAGGGAAAATTGGAACTCATTCCTGATTGGGTATCCGTTTCCGGCGGAGCATCCATGTATATAAAAGGACGCGATGAATTCTTTTCCAATGATCCATCCTGGGATAAGTGGATGAGTTATCGTAAGGATGAATATGATACGAGAAGAACAGCCATCAGGCAATTTGCAGAAGTTGCTCTTCACAACGTTAATCCATTGAAACGCATTGGCCCAATACCCTTTGAACTAAGGGGTGGTGCATCCATACCAATTTTCACCAGAAACACTTTCAGTGATTTTTCTGCTTGGATTCAATTAGTCGTTTATGCTCAGGCATGGTAGATTGAGATTGAACAAATCATGACTGATCAAAATAAAAAAGTATGGGCCTGGTCCATGTATGACTGGGCAAATTCGGCATTTTCTACAACGGTTATGGCTGGATTTTTCCCAATCTTCTTTGAAAAGTATTGGTCCAATCCCGATGATGTTATTCAGAGTACCTATCAACTTGGCTGGGCGAATTCCCTGGCTTCCATAGTTATTGCCGCATTGGCACCATTTCTGGGGGCTATAGCGGATCGCGGATCGGCGAAAAAGAAATTCCTGATTTTCTTTTGTTACATGGGTATGGTCATGACCGGCGGACTTTATATGGTTGGGCAAGGTCAGTGGCAAATGGCCGTCATGGTTTACATTGCTGCATCTGTTGGATTCATGGGTGCGAATATTTTTTATGATTCCTTATTGCCTTCAGTAGCGACCAAGGAGAAAATGAATTATGTTTCTTCTCTAGGGTTTGCACTCGGATATATTGGCGGCGGTTTGCTATTTTTGATAAATGTACTCATGTATCTACATCCCCAATGGTTTGGTGTTGCTGATGCAGCAACTGCCATTAAACTCTCATTTCTTTCAGTAGCTGTCTGGTGGGGAATATTCACTATACCGCTATTGTTATTCGTCCCAGAACCTCAAATATCAGACTCATTGCCATTAGTAAGAGCAATATCAGCCGGGTATCGCCAATTACGTATAACATTCAAACAAATACGGCAATTAAAGATTATTGGAATGTTTTTGCTGGCTTATTGGCTCTATATCGATGGTGTCGACACGATTATCAGAATGTCGGTGAAAATGGGCTCTTCGCTAGGTTTTGAGGTTGGAGACCTCATTACTGCTTTACTTATGGTACAGTTCATTGCCTTCCCGGCAGCGTTAGGCTATAACTGGTTCGCGTCGAAGATCGGGACAAAAAAGGCAGTTTTGATCGCCATTGGCGGATATTCAGTGGTCACATTATTGGCCTATTTTATGACAGTAAAACTGCACTTTTATATACTGGCAGCTCTGATCGGTCTCTTTCAAGGAGGCGTGCAAGCCTTAAGCCGCAGTCTTTTCACAAGGTTGGTCCCGAGAGGTAAAGAAGCGGAATTCTTCGGTTTTTATAATATGCTGGGAAAATTTGCTGCCGTGATAGGACCAATTATGATGGGTTGGGTGACGCTGGCTACAGGTAATGTACGACTTGGAATATTATCTATTTTGATCCTGTTCATTAGTGGCGCTTTGCTGCTGCAGAAAGTGGATTTTGAAGAAGGTGAACGGCTTGCTAAAACTTTTTCAGATTAGTGAAGTAATCCTTGAGTATTTTTGAAAAAATAAAGACACGGCTAAAGGCCTATAAATTCCTCGTGAATTATACCGGAAGTTATTTACACCAGTCGGGATGGATGGCCAGTTTGCAATCGGGCAAGCCGATGACTACCGATGGAGAACCACTTCCGTGGATGAATTATCCTATGATTTCTTTTCTAAACGAAAGACTGCTCGAAAATATGACAGTGTTTGAATATGGCAGCGGGCATTCTACTTTATTTCTGGCTTGTAGAGTGCGATCCGTCAAGTCTGTGGAGCATGATGAAATGTGTTATAAAAAGTTGTTGCAGGCGATTCCGGAAAATGTTGAATTGATCTTGGCGGATGCAGATTCGGATGGGGATTATTGTAGATCAATCCATAAAACAAATAAAATCTACGATATTGTATTTGTTGATGGTGAGGATCGTTTGCATTGCATGCAGGAAGGATTTTCAAAACTTCATGAAAATGGTGTTTTGATCCTCGATGACTCAAACCGTCCGGATTATGAGCCCGGATTTGAATTAGCTGCTGAATTAGGATACCGGACATTACATTTTGAAGGGCTGAAACCGACAGATTTTATCACGGATAAAACCACAATATTTTACAGGGATAACAATTGTTTTTCTATTTAGAAAAAAGTATTGATTGTAAATATTGTTATCCTATAATATCCCTTGAGCCCCGCAGGTGTGGCGTGCTCTTCAGGGAAATAGAATTTCTCGAGGGTAACATGCGGGGCTTTACTATTATTACATTTGAAGATAATATTAACACTTAAAGTAAAACATGAAGTATAAAGCTAAATATTCCCAGTTGGTAATGCCAGATAATATTAATGTTATTGGCACTCTTTTTGGTGGCCAGATGATCTCCTGGATGGACCTGGCAGCGGCGAAAGTAACTTATCGGTTCTTAAAAGGAACCAAGGCTGTTGGCGCTGTGACCCGTGCCATCGAGAAAGTTGAATTCAAAGAAGCAGTCTATAAAGGGGAATGGGTGAACTTTGAAAGTACAGTAGTGAAGGCTGGTAAAAGTTCATTCCAAGTCCAAGTAGATGCCTATGCCGAAGGACGGGAACACGATAAGCGGTTGGCCTGTACAGCATTGATCACCATGGTGGCTGTGGTCAAGGACGAAAATGGTGAATACCAGAAATTAGATCACGGCAAGACGGTTGATTAAAAACAAAACCAGTTTTAATATAATTATTCTTCTACACCTCCAATTCTGGGGGTGTTCTTATTTTCAGACTGCCACATATCCAAACCCCATTTTAATAGCTGACAATGAGCAGGTTTATGTCCGTTATCAGTTTGGTGAAATCCGTATCATTGGTTCTGTTGAACCGGGAGAATATCAGCCAGAAGCATACATTTTTGCTGTATTTCATCGCGGTGCCATAGATGCGCCTATTATTCAGAAAATGTTTTTTCCAGGAGATATGCTGGAATTGATGATCACTGAAAACCATTTGAACGCTGCTCCTGATGGCAATCTGGCCGTTTTAAAAGTGATTGGTGGGGATTTTCAACAAGAGGAAATCTCTTTTTCATACGCAGCTGAAGATGAAATTATACTACCGCCATTCCAATTGCATAAAGTTTTGTATTATTACGAAAAACAATACATTGAATTAGCTGAAGAATTCTCTGATTCAATACGAACGGATAGTGGCGGTGTTGGTCTGGCAGGTTTGGTAGAAGGATTGCAGATTGCCAAATATCCCACAAGAGGATCTGAACGAAATATTTCATCAGAATTTGATTCAATCAGTATAAATGCCATCCCTGATGTGGATCAAATAATGGTTTTTATATTTAGCACTCCAGATGGAGCTGAACTTTATATCGATGGACAACTTCGAGGAAAGACGCCATTAGGTATTCTGGATCTTTCTGTCGGTGAACACGAATTCAGACTGGTTAAGAAGAATTTTGCTCCTCTAGTAAAAACGTTAGATATACAACCCTCCAAAAGAGCAAAAATCGAATTCAGGTTGAATCGCTTGAACACTCTCCATTTTATTACTCAAGAAGAAGGATTGAAGTATGTATTTGACGATGATCACGAATGGTGGGATAAAAATATCAAGTTGCTGGTTGAAAATGGAAAGCACACTTTCAAAGTGTACAAAAGTGGAGAATTAGTTGATGAATTGATTCTGGATTCCGATTGGAGTACCCGTATGGAATATTCACTGCCGGATACCATTGCAGCGGTGCAGGATTCAACCTAATTTCGTGTCGCTAAAATTTCATATTAAATCGCATTAAAACGAGGAGTATATGGCTCATTTATCAATATTAAATCACACAAAAGATTCATTGGACAGTATCAAGGCAGATGCACAGGCTGTTGGCATATATGAAGATGGTTCCCTGACCAAGAATGGCCAAGCCATTGATACATTATTAGATGATCACATCAGTAAAGCACATGAGCGGGGTGATATTAAAGGTAAACATTGTGAAACAACTACATTTTACAGCAAACATGGTCCGGTCATCGTTATCGGTTTAGGCAAAGCTGACGATTTTCAAACAGAGTGCCTGCGCAATGTTGGCGGTACGTTGGCTAAAAAAGCCATCACTAAAAAATATGCCCATGTCGCATGCGAGAATTTTGGTGGTAAAGGTACGGCAGATTTTGGTCAGGCAATGGCGGAAGGGCTCATCATGGGCAGTTACCAGTTCAATGATTATATGACCAAAAAGAAAGATGAACTGTTTGAGCTGCATAAAGTAACTGTTTCCGGCGGATCGAGGGTTGGTATGGAAAAAGGATCAATTATCGCTAATGGTGTCTGTTTTGCCCGTAATTTGGGCAATCATCCGGGAAATGTGACTACACCAACACGATTGGCTGAAGAAGCTAGAAAAATTGGTCGCCGCGGTAAAATGAAAGTTTCAGTCTTTGATCGAGAAAAATTCACTGAAATGGGTATGGGGGCTTTAGCGGGCGTTGCAGCCGGAACTGATGAGCCGCCCAAATTCATCCTCATGGAATATTGGGGCACCAAAAAGTCAGTAAAGCCGAAAGTCCTGGTGGGAAAAGGTCTGACCTTTGATTCAGGGGGTATCTCTATCAAGCCCGCCGCAAAAATGGATGAAATGAAATTTGATATGTGCGGATCTGCAGTTGTTTTAGGCTGCATGTATGCCATTGCCACCTTGAAACCCAAGATCAATGTTGTGGCGGCTATTGCCTCGACAGAAAATTTGAGCGGCGCCAAGGCCTACAAACCAGGTGATATTCTCACTGCGTATAACGGCAAAACAATCGAAGTACTGAATACCGATGCGGAAGGACGCCTCATTTTGGCCGATGCCTTGAGTTATGTCAGCAAGCACTATGATCCGGCATTTATTTTTGATTTTGCCACCTTAACTGGTGCTGTTCTCGTTGCTTTAGGCCATATAGCTACAGGAATCATGGGCACCGATGAAAAACTAATTGAGAAAGTGAAAAAGTCCTCAAAAAAAACAGGAGAGAAGGTTTGGGAATTTCCCCTCTGGGAAGAATATTGCGAACAGGTGCAGTCCAAGATTGCCGATGTAAAAAATATTGGTGCACCTAGGCAGGCAGGTACAATTGCAGGTGGAGCATTCCTTAAAGAATTTGTGGGAGAAGATATTCCCTGGTGCCATTTTGACATAGCGGGGACAGCATGGGGTGAAAAAGAAAAACCATACGGACCCAAAGCAGGAGCAACGGGGAATGTGATCCGGCTGGTTTTGGATGCATTTGGTGTATAATTGGTGACCAGTTACCAATCACCATTTTAACTTAGTTTATACCGTGTCTTTTTCTACAGGAATTCTATTATTGGTCATCGGTATTGCCCTTGGTGCAGTTATTATGCTACTGTTAAAGCGCAGTAATGCACCTGATCAACAGCAGCTGAAAGATGCCTTTGGTAATCTTTCCAAAGAAGCACTGGATCAGAACATTGAGACATTCATGAAAATTGCCGAAAACAAATTTGGGGATCTCATGAAAAGCAGCGATGCGCAACTGGATGAAAAGAAAAAACTCATTGATTCCAGTCTGGAGGAAATGAAAAAACAGTTGGAGGGACTGAACAAGCAAACCACAGAGCTCACGGGTCAGATGGTAGAATCCAAAAAAGGCATCACTGAACTGGCGGATACCACAACCCAATTACGGCAGATTCTGTCCAGTTCACAAGCCCGGGGCCAATGGGGCGAACGCATGGTGGAAGACATCCTTTCATTCATTGGCCTCATTGAAGGGATCAACTACGAAAAACAATCTCAGGAAGGTTCAGATCGCCCGGATTTCAAATTTAATCTCCCGGACGGAAAACACATTAACATGGATGTGAAATTTCCGTTGAGCCATTATGAGAATTTTCTGGCATCAGAAAATGAAACAGAACAGGAAGCCGAGAAAAAGGCATTTTTGAAAGATGTACGCAATCATGTAAAAGAAATTTCTGGTCGGTCCTATATTGATCCCAATGCCGGTACGTTGGATTATGTATTGATGTTCATTCCCAATGAGAGTATTTATTCCTTTTTAAACCAGGAAGATCATGATCTGATCGATTTTTCATTGGGGAAGAAAATTCTGCTCTGTTCTCCGGTAACACTGTATGCAATTCTTTCTTTGATTCGACAGGCAGTATCGAATTTTCATATGGAAGAAAAAGCAGGTGAAGTGCAGAAACTGGTAATCACATTTCGTGAACAATGGGAGAAATTCACAGAAAAACTAGATGCTCTGGGTAAAACACTTGGAACTGTATCAACACATTATGAATCATTAACAGGGCCGCGACGAAATGCACTTGAAAAGCCCATGGACAAAATTACAGAACTGGAAATGGGACAGAGTGAAGACGTAAAACAGATTGAGGATGAGAATGAATAAAATTGGTTGTTTTTTATTTATAACCGGTTTATTGGTTGGGTGGAATTGTGTTGGACCGGAGGAACCGGAAGACGGCTTGATCGAGGATATACCGGCATTGGTCAATACTACAGAGGTATTTACGTTTAACCTGAAGGGTAATAATTATTCCTTTGAAGAAGAATATACGTTATCGATGAAACCGGATTCCAACACTGTACTGACGACATCATTAATAGTGACCAACTGGTCGGGGAGTGACACCTCTCGAATATTTATGATTAATGCCAGTGATACAACATATAACTGGTTTCAAATCACAGGAAATTTGACCTATACAGCTACAGATTCCTTATCAAATGATACAAAATTTCATCCCAGTAATATTCGATTCGAAGGAATAAATTATTCCGGGACGATGCAGTTTTCATTGATTAAAGATTAATTGGTGAGTGGTTAATTGTAATTGGTTAACAGTTATCACCAAATCCGATTTTCAGCTACATCTCACCGCTAACCTTCTTCCCACGCCGGACAGAGGAAATCTTTGTAATCACAATACCGGCAATTGAATTCATTTTTATCCGGTTCAAATGATCCGGAGCGAATTCCATCGGCAACTTTACTGATTTTTATCCTACTGTCCTGCAGATTCTGCTCTGAAAATTGATGTGAGGATAAGGGATCATCGCCATGTCGCAAAAAATGAAGGTTGGCTTTACCGGGATTGCCTTTTACGCCTGGAACAGCATCGCGTAATATAGCTTCTGTGTATAGAGCCATCTGCAAATTTGTTTCCGCCTTTTCTTTCTTTTTACTGGTTTTGTAGTCTACAATGGCCAGTGTGTCCCCGTCCTGGTCGATGCGGTCAATCTTACCCGAAATTTTTACATTGATTTCATCCATGACATAGGAAAAAGGACTTTCCCGTTTAAGCACGTTTGGGGGATTTTCCTGGATAAATCGAAAGTAATCGGACAAAATTTCTTCACCTTGCTTCCGGAATTCCTCTCCGCGCAAACGGTATTCAAAGGCATCTTCTCGCCAGTTTTTGTTCAGCAAGTATTTGAGATTTTCTTCTGTTTGTTCCGCTATTTTCAATCCGTGGAATTCTTCCAAGACGGCATGCATGATCGAACCGAATTCCAAAGTGGCACGGGTTTTTCGCTCCGACACGTTATCGATATGTTTCAACCTGTATTTCAATGGACAGGTGTCATAGGTTTCAATCTTCGTTGCCGACAAGTACAGCATTTCACGGCTGGCTGGTTCAGGTGTAGACCCATCCGCTGTTTCACCTCTGTCAGCCTTTTCCAACTCATCGAGTATGTTCCGTGCATTGTCTATTTGTTTGGCGGCGATTTCACGGTTTAGGTCAGCCAATAGCCCTTGCTTACGTTCGCTGAGTGAAAGTGAATTATCTTGGTGTTCATTCATGGTTTTGATCTCCATGGGTTGAGGGTTCTCTGATTCCAGTTCTTTTGTAAACATAGATTGCCTACTGGTTGGTCCAAAAAGGTATAATTCCCGTTCCGCCCGCGTGACACCGACATAAAAGACGCGCCGTTCCTCGCGGTTATGTATATCACGAAAGGTGGTTTCTGTGTCCTGTTCCCAGCTCATCCATGAAGATGGCAACCTGTTTATGATAGGATGTTTTTTCAGGCTTGAGGGAAAACTTCCGCTCTGCAGGAAGGGAAGGATTACAATCGGAAACTGTAATCCTTTACTTTGATGAATGGTCATTACTTGCACGGCCAGTCGTTGGTTTTCCAAGTCAGGCTGAGCTGCTTTCCTGTCAGAAGACAATGTCATGACTTTCATAAAGTCAAGCCAGTCACCGAGTTGACCTCCCAGATCAGTATTCACAAATTGTTCTGCAATGTTCAGAATTTCACCAGTGTTAGCAAGGTTCAATCTTTCACGATAGCGGTATTTATTACGCATGGCAGTAAGCAGCGGTGAATTCTTGATCACATTCAGAATTTCCCAGACCATTTCGTCCGCTTTCCGGTTTTGATCAAGAGAATGTTTCAGGGAGGTAAGGGCATCCAATAGTTTTCGTAATTCCACAGATTCATTTCTGCGGTCTTTAAGTTCATGCAGTTTTTCTTCAGCAGATGTTCTACTCATGGAACGGAAAAATACTCGTGACCAATCCTCGCCCATGCGCTGACACAAAATTCGGAAAAGGGCAATTTCTGTCTGGCTGTCATCGTTAATCAGGTGACCCCAAGACAACACATCCTTAACTATTGGTACGTCAAAGAATTTTTCAATGTGAATGTCTACAGGAATTGCTGCTTTTTGCATGGCGTCGGAGACAGCCCTCACGTTGGACCAGCCTCGGCAAATAACGGCAATGTCGCCATATAAAGAACGGCCGTCATTTATAATTTCATGGATAAGAATAGGGACGGACTGTAGAGTTTGTGTTCTGTCCGCCTGGATCCAGGCCGGCTTGGGCCCGCTTTTGGGTAGATCTGGGGGGCATTTAAGGTTTTTTTCTGTTCTGTCTGGATTGTTTCGAATAGATACATTTGCGAGGTCTAAAATTTCCTGGGTGGAACGGTGGTTTTCTACCAAAGGTATTTCGGCGTATTTTGGGTGGGATCCATACTGGTTGCGGAAATCTGAAATATTGTAATAATTTGCCCCGCGAAAGGAATAAATGCACTGGTCTTCATCCCCAACCACGGTAATACTGGGTTCCTTTTCTGCGATCAGGTTAACGATTAAATTCAGCGCGTAATTGTTATCCTGGTATTCATCGATAAAAATATGGCGGAATTCATCGCGGACATTCGTAAGTATAGCTTTATTTCCTTTTAGCAGTTCATAGCATCCCAAGATCATATCTCCGAAATCGAGGGCATAATTGTCTTTTTTCGCCTTTTGAAAAAAATTGTATGCTTTTATTAAATCCTTTAACTGAAGCACTGCATCGTCAAAGTCTGTATTTTTATCATGTATTCCTGGAAATTCCTGTAGTATCCAATCCGGTGAAGTTTTGATTTGCTCTGCCTTTTCTTTTAGCTGTTCCGGCGTAAGTAATTCATCCCGGATTCTGCTGAAAAATGGGATGAATGATTCTCTGATAGCCTTGACGGGATCTGCAGAAAAAACGCGGGACTGAATAAAATCCATTTCATCGAAATTGTTAATCAGGAAATAGAGAATATCGCTGTCCTGCCAAAGCACATCATGCACTCGCTCTAAAGTACCGTAGCGACGCAGGATCGAATGGCAAAAACTGTGGAAAGTACCTACAAAAATGGATTCAGCATCATCGCCCATGATTTCGCGAATGGTATGTTTAGCTTCTGCGGTAGCTTTTTCAGTAAATGTAAGCAACAGTACATTTTTAGGTTGGATTGAACCGGTCGAGCAAAGATACCGAATTCGGTACAGCAGTGTGAATGTTTTTCCAGTGCCGGCGCCGGCCAGGATCATCAACGGAGCTGGGGGGTGTTCAATGGCTTCACACTGATTCTTATTAGGAGTAATTTCCAACATGGGCAAAATTAGTCAATTTGGAATCGTCTTACACGAAACAAGTTTATTGTTTTAGGGTTTGAAAAATTCTTTTTAACCTTTCTGGTGACAATCGTGTCTTACGGTGTAAATGAATGAAAACAGACCATGAACTCATACGACTATTTCAAAAAGGAGACCAGTCAGCCTTTGACGAATTGGTTAAACGTCACTTGGACTCAGTTTACTGTTTTTTTGTACGCATCACAATTGATGAAATGGATGCGGAAGACCTGGCGCAAACTGTTTTTATCAAATGTTTCAAAGGACTTAAACGATTTCGATTCGAAGCCGAATTCACTACATATTTATATAGAGCAAAAGTCAACACTGCCAATTCTTATCTCACACGGAATAAATGGCGGAATTTTTTACACCTTGACCAGATGCCGGAACAATCCTATTCCAATGAAGACGCACCGATCAGCAAAACAGAAATTTGGGCTCATGTGGCCAGACTCCCCGGAAAACAACGGAATGTGGTCATGCTGCGTTTGAATCAACAATTACCCTTTAAAGACATTGGCTTAATGCTAAACATGACTGAAAGTTCGGCAAAAGTGAATTATCATCATGGCATCAACAAACTCCGTGAATGGTTGAAAGATATTTATGAACTTTGAAGACCAATTACAAAACGCATTAAATATTGACAATGCTGCCATCGATGAAACACAATTCATCGGCAGGTTGCATGCTACACAGCGTAAATTAGAATTGCAGCAGGCAAGGTTTCAAAGCAGTATGGCGACTGCCGTATTCCTGCTTATCTTTGGTTGGGCCTCATTTACACAATTGAACAATTCAATTTTTGACATGGGCTTTGAAGAATATTACAGCTATGATGACGATTATAATTATTTCAGTGAAATTGATTCAAGTGACTATGATCTTTATGTTGCAGATATGGCCCTTTATTTATTGGATGAGGATGATGTTTGGGACGTATTAGAATTTTTTGAAGAAGAAAAATATGAATATGCATTCAACACAAAGGAGATCAAATTATGAGACAGTTATTGATTACACTCATTTTAACTCTTCCATTGATGACTCTATCAGCACAGCCTGATTACAAAAGTGGAGACAGTCAATCTAGTAAAGCAATGGGTATCTGGAAAATGACCGAAGAACTGGAATTAACTGAAAATCAAGCGGAGAAATTTTTTCCCAAATTCAGAGCTCACCAGGATGCTGTGGATAAATTGCGTAGAGAACATAGAATGTCTTTAAAGTCAATACATGAATCTTTAAAAGATGGTAAAGATGTTTCGGATAAAGACCTTGCCGCTGCCATAAAAGCATTTGAGAAAATCGAAACCAGTAAAATCAGTACTCGGGTGGATTTTATAGAAAGCCTTGAAGGAGTGCTTACTACATCTCAAAGAGCAAAGTTGATGTTGGCCCCGGATAAAATGCGCAGAGAAGCAAAAGAAAATATAAAGAAACATAAAAAATCACGCCAGCGCCGTCAAAAAAGAGACCGCTGGTAAATTGTTAAACAGAAATGAAAGATAAAGAGGAATAAAGTGAAGAGATATATACCAATTATTACAGTAATAAGTATGCTGTGGATGTCATGTGCTGACGTTAAAGATCAGGAAAATGATGATATTTCACAACTCATGAAGTTGATAGAAAATGATATCGTTTTAAGTCTGGAAGTATTGGATACAGAAGGGGCTTTTGATGAAGAATACTCAGATGGTTTAGACACCGACGGTGGATTGAAAGTTTTGGCAGATACGCTGTGGCCAAATGCGGGTTACAGGCTGCGTTTTGGAAGACATGTTACAGACTGGGGTCGAACAATAACATTTGATGTTCAGGATGATACAGCTTACGCAGATATGTACCGTTCTATGAGCGGCAACTTTTATGTAATAGCTTATGATTCCAATCATACCATGGTAGATTCATTCGTCAAGGTATTTTCAGAAGAGTTCGAAAGACGAATTCGTTTTGTGCGCACGGACAGCAGTAGTAACCGACCCTGGAGGCTTGAAG
>Ga0208336_1000288_pt1 | contig 20372 bp, 19 predicted proteins | sample DeeseametaMP0372_FD_184212 | JGI IMG/M metagenome (GOLD analysis project Ga0208336, IMG submission 184212) | Marine microbial communities from the Deep Atlantic Ocean - MP0372 (SPAdes) | ecosystem: Environmental > Aquatic > Marine > Oceanic | place: East of Porto Seguro, South Atlantic Ocean...
GAAATCGAGCATACTTGAATAATTTCAGATTATAAATACTTTTTTATCATTCCGGATGTCATTCATCAGGTTCCCAGCCCGCCTTGACCAGTCCTTCAATGATGGGATCCGCCAGTGCAGAGTTGGGGACGAAGATGCGGCGGTAGTCGTCACGGGTTTTGAGGTTGGGACGCAGGGCGAGGTAGCGGTCCAGTGCCGCCTTGGCTTCCGGACCACGTTCCAAGTGTCCCAGCACCGCCGCCCGGAACCCCAGCATCAGCCCTGCTTTATGCTGACGCAATGCCTTGTCAATTGCCACCAACGCCTCGTCATATCGGCCCTGTCCTAACAAGGCAAAGTAATGTGTCGCATTAAAATGGTTCATATTCGGATCCGCCGGACTGAGTTCCAAGGCCTTGAGAACAGACTCCTCCCCTTGTTGAAAATCCCCGGAGTGTAGTTGGGGTAACGACAAAAATAAGTAGCTGATCGCATAACTGGGGTTGAACTTCACTGCTCGCTGGGCATAGTCCAGTGCAGTTGTATGGTCTCCGCGAAAGAAGTAAGCCGCAGCAACGTTCGTCAATGCTAGCGGATTTTCCGGATTCAGGCTTTCGGCCTTGCGGCCATGTGCCATGATCTCGTCAAGCGTTTTTCCTGGATCCTTCGTGATGCGCTGGATCAGTTCCCACATACTGGTCAGTCCAAGGAAGGCATGGGAATCCGAATTGGAGGGCTCCATTTCAACCGCCCGCTCAAAGTGTTGACGAGCCTGCGCGAGTCCGGGGTCTTCGTGGTCAGTGTGCTGACGTTCGTGGAAGCAACGCAGTCCTTGCAGGTACTCCTCCCAAGCACTGAGGTTTTCTGGACGCTTGCGGGTGAGCCGAATCTGCTCGTGTCCCGTCACGGAAGGCGCCACTCGCCGGGCAATCGCCTCGGAAACCTCGTCCTGCACGTCGAAGATGTCCTCCAGCGTGCGGTCCCATTTTTCAGACCAGAGGTGGTGGTCTTCTTCTGCGTCAATGAGCTGCGCGGTGATGCGTACGCGGTTGCCTCCTTTGCGCACACTGCCTTCCACGATGTAGCGCGCGCCTAGTTCTTGTGCAACCTGCTTGAGGTTCGATGACTTGCCTCGGTAAGTGAAGCTGGAGTTGCGTGAGATCACCGGAAAGGTACGCCAGAGCGAGAGGTTGGTGATGATGTCCTCAGAGATACCGTCCGCGAAGTACTCCTGCTCCGGATCGCCGCTCATGTTAGTGAAGGGCAGCACAGCGATTGCGGGAACCTTGGCCTCTGCGGTCGGGGGTGATTCCGGAACCGGAACGGCTTGCGGAGTCGGTGAAGCTTCCGTAGTTGTTGGCACGGCGAAGGCTTCCAGCACCTTGGAGGAACTGCCGATTTCGACCATGAAGGTGTGAACAGGTTCCTCGATGTTTTTCATCTCCTGCGGTCCCGTACTCACAAAGCCCAGGTCGAGCTTGCGGCGCACCTCATCGTGAAACTTCCCGGAGACGCAGATGCCTCCCGGCTCGGCGAGGGGTTCCAGCCGTGCTGCGACGTTCACCCCGTCACCATAGAGGTTGTCGCCCTCCACGATCACGTCGCCGATGTTAAGACCGACGCGGAACTGCATCTGGTCCTCCGTCGGTACCTCGTTATTCCGGTCCCGCAAATTCTTCTGGAACTCGACCGCCGCCACTATCGCATCCACCGGACTACCGAACTCCGCGATTACGGAATCCCCAGCGCTGCCGAAGACGCGTCCGTGATAGGTCTCAATGGACTCGTCGGTGATAACACGGCAGATTTTGAGGTTGCGCAGCGTGCGATCCTCATTCTCGCCCATCTTCCTGCTGAAGCCCACCACGTCTGCGGCGAGGATGGCTACGAGCTTTCTTCGAGGTTTCGATTCACTCATAGATTTTCAAACTTAAAAGAGAAGAGTTTTAATCTTACTGCTCTGTCATTGTCAAAGTATACGACGGTTTGATCGAGCTTAGCAACAAAAAAATAAGAGCACAGCTTGGCAACGATAAACTTGCACGATGAAAAAGTCACAACATAAAGATATTCACATCAGCTTGTCAGCCCCACAATTCAGATGATGGCGGAAAAACTATACTTCCATCATATTTAAGCGGAAAAGGCCTGTCATCATAAAGATATAAGGGTGCGTCCAAATCAACTATTTTTGCACGCTGAGCAATTAAAAACGCCGGCGCGATTCCCAGTGAAGTTGCGGACATGCAGCCTATCATTGTCCGGAAACCTTTTTCTTCCGCCACAGCCTGTAAACGCAGTGCTTCGGTGAGTCCTCCGGTTTTATCCAGTTTAATATTGACGAACTCATAAAGTCCGACTAATCGGTCAAGATCAGCGGTATCGTGACATGACTCATCCGCGCAGACCGGAATAGGATGGTCAAGAGTTTTCAAAATACTGTCGTTATCTGCGGGAAAAGGCTGTTCAATCATTTCAACTCCGAGTTGTTTAAATTCCGGAATATAGCGTTGATAATGTTCCGGGGTCCAAGCTTCATTCGCATCAATCACCAGGCGTGATTCTGGAGCATTTTTCCTGATTGCTTCCAGTCGTTCCAGGTCACCGTCACCTGTAAGTTTAATTTTTAAAATTGGCCTAGCGGAATTTTTTTGTGCAATTCCGCCCATTATTTCCGGAGTATCAACACCAAGCGAGTAAACAGTTGTTACGGTTCCAGGAACAGAATTAGTTTCTGCTCCAAAATGCAGAGCAATTTCCGGCAGTTCCCAGACCCTTTTTCCCGCGAGCTTTGCTTCCAGATCCCAGAGTGCGCAATCCACCGCATTCCTGGCAGCGCCTTTGGGCATGGCTTGCTGCAGTTCTGCGCGTGACATTCCGTTTTCAAGTTTGCCACGAAAATCCTCAATCAGGCTTTCAGTTTGCGAGATTGACTCATTGTAATGTTCGGTCGGAGTAGCCTCACCCCAAGCTTTGAAACCGTTTTGTTCAAGCTGCACCACAACCACATCAAAATTATCATCAATTCCTCTTGAAATCGCAAAAGGCTCTTCACTCCAGTTTTCGGAATGGACATTCAGCATTCTTTTTGGCATAAGTATTTTTTAATATTTGAAGATTGATCTCAATAAATTTTCTCTGAATCTTCGGGAGGACGTGCCCGCCAACGTCGGTGCATCCAGAAATATTGTTCCGGATATTGCCGGATAACTTTTTCTAAGGCGGAAGTAATTTTTTGGCTTATTTCCAGGGTGTCTTTTTCCGGTTCACCGGTAAGTTCAAAAGTAACACGCTGAAAAGTAATTTCAAATTTGTCTCCAACATAAGGACAGGTTACTAGTATAACCGGACTTTTACGCAGCAAATGAAAGGCGGCAGTGCCGATACTGGAAGAAGCAAGCTTTGAAAAAAAATTAACGAAAAGGGCTGATTTATTGTCATTTTGATCAATCAGCATGGCAATTATCTTGTTAGCCGCAAGTGCTCTCGCCATTTGCAATGTGGCTCTTTTACCTTTATCAATTGTTTCGACACCAAAATTGGCACGTGCGCTATTTTGAAGTTCGTTTGTGAGAGGGTTGGTTTGCCTACCAACATACATGCTAACTGGATATCCCAGTTCTGCGAGAGCGGATGGAATCATCTCCCAATTGCCAAAGTGTCCGCTGACTAGAAGCACCCCTTTTTTTTCTGTTAAGGCATGGTCCAGAATTTCTAAATTGTGAAATTTCGCGACTTCGGAAGTGCGACCCTGCCTCGCATCCATGTGCAAAACGTCCATACAAAAACGCGCGAACCAGCGGTAGTTTGAACGCGCAATTTCCCTCCGTTCCTTTACTGATAATTCCGGAAATGCGAGTTCCAGATTGATTGAGACTATTTTCCGGCAAATGCGCAATCCGTGATAGAGCAGTACATCCAGAATGAACGCTCCTCTCCGCAATGTTTTTTCGGATGCACCTTCCCCCCAATGTTTTAAACTGTTGAATAAAGCAAATTCAAGTCGGTGCCGAAATTTGTGTGATTCTGGTCTGAGTTTGCTGGTAGAGGTTTCAGGCATATTTAAAATATTGTTTCGTGAATCATTAGCAAAACGATAGCAGATTTACGCTAACTTGAAAGACAGAATACCAATTCAGGCAGTAGAAAGTAAAGCGCTCAAAACTTATACTACAGACAGTCTGGTCTCGATTTTTTGACGTAGATGTGTCATTTTATATGAGGGAGATTGCTGTCATCTCATGCTGAATTAACATTAATTATTAAAGGCTGCAGTTTAACGAATTTCATTCTGCAGTCCAGACTGTGAAAAATCTCCGCAAACTGCATGGGTGTGTAGAGCAGAGCCTTTGCTGATAGAGATAATTTTTTATCATAATTTGAAGAAATTTAAATGAACAAAAAACCGCCTGATCCAAGCCGAATCCGAAACTTTTCCATAATTGCTCATATTGATCATGGAAAATCCACACTGGCAGATTGTCTCATGAAGGAGACAGGAGCAGTTTCTGATCGCGAAGCACAGGAGCAATTGCTGGATAATATGGATATTGAGCGTGAACGGGGAATTACTGTAAAATCTCAGACCGTACGTTTAAACTATCTGGCAGAAGACGGAAAAGAATATATTTTGAACCTGATCGATACTCCCGGACATGTTGATTTTACCTATGAAGTGTCAAGGTCGCTGGCTGCATGTGAAGGCGCTCTACTGGTGGTTGACGCAGCACAGGGAGTGGAGGCACAGACCTTGGCCAATGTTTATCTGGCAATCGAAAATGATTTGGAAGTGCTTCCTGTCTTGAACAAGATCGACTTGCCTACCGCAGAACCGGAAAGGGTTTGTCAGGAAATTGAAGACTTAATCGGTTTGGATACCAGCATTGCAGCCAGAGTAAGTGCCAAACAGGGAATTGGTATTCATGAAGTGCTGCAGCAAGTTGTGGACTTTATACCACCACCGGCTGGTAATAGTATTGCGACTTTGAGGGCTTTGATTTTTGATTCATGGTTTGATTCATATCTTGGGATTGTAATCATGATCCGGGTTATGGACGGTACGGTACGCGTTGGAGATAAAATTCGCTTTATCTCAACAGAAAAAGAATATGAAGTGGTACAGCTTGGAGTATTTACCCCTTTTCGAGAGGAGCGTAATGAACTTGGGCCGGGCGAAGTTGGATTTCTAAGTGCCTCAATCAAGACCATTGGTCACACCAGAATTGGAGATACTGTCACCTCTGCCATCAATCCATGCACAGAAGCCCTCCCAGGTTATGCTCAAGCAAAGCCGATGGTCTTCAGCGGCATTTTTCCAGTGGAGGGTGAACAATATGAAGAACTTAAGGAAGCTCTACGTAAACTTGCACTGAATGATTCATCATTGAGTTATGAGCTGGAAACTTCCGTGGCGCTCGGTTTTGGTTTCCGTTGCGGTTTCCTGGGGCTTCTACACATGGAAATTACTCAGGAGAGGCTGGAGCGGGAATTTGATCTGCAGCTTATTACAACTGCACCAAGTGTTGTGTATCAGGTTCATCTCAAAAAAGGAGGTGTCATTCGGGTTGATAATCCCTCTCAACTGCCGTCACCAATGGAGATTGATTTCATAGAAGAACCATATATTTTGGGCCGAATTATGACTCCGCAAGACTATGTTGGCGGCATAATGAAGCTTGCACAGGAACGTCGTGGTATCCAGACCAACATGGAGTATCCTACCCAAAATCGTGTTATGCTTGAATATGAACTTCCTTTGAATGAAATTGTGCTGGATTTTTACGATCAGCTGAAATCTGTCTCAAGAGGTTATGCATCTTTTGACTATGAACTGGTTGATTTTCGAAGGGGAAAACTGGTGAAGTTGGATATTATGCTCAATGGCGAATTGGTAGATGCATTATCGCTGATTGTTCCAAGTGACCAGGCGCCATACAGAGGGCGTGAACTGGCCAAAAAACTTAAAGAGTTTATTCCAAAACAAATGTATGAGGTTGCAATTCAGGCTGCAATCGGTGCAAAGATCATTGCCCGTGAAACTCAAGGCGCGATGCGTAAAGATGTAACTGCCAAATGTTATGGAGGTGACATAACACGTAAACGAAAACTGCTGGAAAAACAAAAGGCTGGGAAAAAAAGGATGAAGCGGATAGGTACTGTCGAAGTACCTCAGGAAGCGTTCATGGCGGTCTTGAAAATTGATCGCTAATTATTATCATTCTATAACAAAATATCTAATATGAGTCAAATTCGTCTCAGCACAAATTTCTCTGCAAAATCCGAAAGTGTTTCAATTCTTCCAGCTAAGGTTGCTAATACCGAGACAGAAATCCGTAACAAATTGTTGTGTTTGAATCAAGCCTTGTGTGTTGTACAAAATGAAGCGGTTATTGGCGTGTGTCTTGCGGAAGACCTGACGAATTCTACTTCTGGAACGTCCAGCTCTCTTTTGGCTCATGCTCTGCCCATGCAGGTAGGGCAATTTGGAGATTCGGATTTCATACGAGTTTACGGTGTTAACATGGCATACATGACCGGCGCGATGGCAAATGGTATTGCTTCGGAGGAATTGGTGATTGCCTCCGGCAAAGCCGGAATGCTAAGTTCGTTTGGTGCCGCAGGTTTGGTGCCATCTCGTATTGAAGAAGCAATTAAAAAAATCCAGCAAGCTTTACCACATGGACCGTATGCCTTCAATCTTATTCACAGTCCGAGCGAAGACGCAATTGAACGCTCAGCAGTCGATTTGTTTTTGAAGTATGGTGTAACAACGGTTGAGGCGTCGGCGTTTCTAGGTTTGACTCCAAATATTGTACGTTACCGCGTAGCCGGTTTGAGCCTGAACACGCAAAATCAAATTGAGATCAAAAACAGGGTCATTGCTAAAATATCACGTACCGAAGTTGCTTCAAAATTTATGGCGCCTGCGCCGGCAACTATTCTCCAGAAATTGGTTACGGAGGGCAGTATTACAGAAGAACAAGCCCGTCTCGCAACAAATATCCCGATGGCAGACGACATCACTGTAGAAGCCGATTCCGGAGGACATACTGACAACCGACCGCTTGTTTTACTGCTTCCGGCAATTTTAGCATTACGCGATCAATTTCAGAGCAAACATGGTTATGCTCAGCCAATTCGAGTAGGAGCCGCAGGAGGAATAGGGACACCTTCGTCTGCCCTCGCGGCCTTTATGATGGGGGCAGCTTATGTCGCGACCGGTTCAGTTAACCAATCTTGCGTGGAAGCAGCCGCGTCATTGCACAGTAAAAACTTGTTAGCTCAAGCAGAAATGACAGATGTAACAATGGCTCCAGCCGCAGATATGTTCGAAATGGGAGTGGAGTTACAAGTGCTTAAGCGTGGAACCATGTTCCCGATGCGCGCTAAAAAGTTGTATGAGTTATATAAAAACTACGAAAGCATTGAAGAAATTCCGCAACAGGAGCGCTTAAAACTGGAACAGCAAGTTTTTCGGAGTTCACTTGATGAAATTTGGCGGCAAACGGTGGAGCATTTCAATGCCCGTGATCCGCATCAAATTGAACGTGCGAAGGATCATCCAAAGCGTAAAATGGCACTGATATTTCGCTGGTATCTAGGTTTGTCTTCTCGTTGGTCAAACTCCGGTGAACAAGGTCGCGAAGCGGATTATCAAATCTGGGCCGGACCAGCAATGGGTGCATTCAACAATTGGGTTAAGGGTTCCTATTTGGAAGAGGTTTCCAACCGCAAAACGGTGGAAGTTGGCTGGCACATTATGACTGGAGCAGCATATTTGTATCGGCTGCGTCTTTTGCAAATTCAAGGTGTTTGCTTTCCTCCTGCTTGTGATGTCTATACACCACAGCCGTTTTCTGTTTGAGTCATTCAGCTTTTGCTTTTTCCTCTATGAGAGGACTGGTTGGGACTCAGCGTTTTTCCAGTCTTGTGTTCTTGGTCGGAGGCATGATATTTTTTAACGTACGTTTTTTCATTTTTTCTACAGATTGAAAATGTTTAAAATAGCTGAGGTGTGAGTATCAAAATTGCTGTAATGACCATGAAAGGAGGTCAGGCCAAGACCACTCTTGCCATCAATTTAGCTGCCAGAATTGCCAAGGCCAGACGTAAAGTTCTTTTGATTGATTCAGACATTCAGGCCAATGTCACCACAACTTTTCAGCGCGACCATCACTGTAATCTTGCCCATGTAATTTTAGGTAAGGTCAGCAATTTTGATTTTATTCAACTGGATCGTTACCTGTCATTTTTACCATCCGGCGGTGAGGCCATGGTGGAGGCTTCAAGTTATCTTGGTCATACACGTTTCAAAGATTCACTGTTCAAAAACTTACTTTCATCGATCAACCATCGAATAGTGATCATTGACACAGCACCAAGTTGGAGCGATGTCAGCCGTAATATTTTAATGTATGTGGATTATGTAATTGTTCCGGTGGTGACAGATTATCTGGGTTTCAGTGGTTGTGATCAAATCATGACCTATATTGATCAATTCAAAGACGGCATGTTGGGTCAGTGCAAAGCAGAAGTTCTTGGGATTGCAATCACCCGCTCACATCCACGTACAAAATTGGCCCAAACAATTACGGAAGGTCTCCGGGAAAGGTGGCCGGATTTAATGTTTAGTCAAATTGTCGAAGAGACTGTTTCAATTCAGGAAGCACCGGCATTTCAGCAAAGCATATTTGATTACCGCAAAGGCCGCACAAGCGGGGCGGAAATGTATGATCTCCTTTGCAGGGAAATTATGCGCCGTATAGTCCAGCAGCAAAAAAACGTTCATAATGGCAATTTAACAGAAAATGAATAAGCATCTTTGGTTCAAATGTAATGAATAAAGCACTAAAAATAAATCTGGGTTCACAAAGCGAAATTCTGCAGGAAGGCGCTCAGCAAAATATCTCTTCTGCAACAAGTCCTCCTCTTCCGGTTGGGCGGATGCAAACACACTTTTTTCTGCCGGAGCTGAATTTAGATTCTGAAAATGACTCTCCGGAAAAGAGTTCGCCACCGGTGCAGAAAGTGGTGAGCCGCATAAATAAATTCATTGAAAATATCGCGGATGACTATTTTTTGCTGGGACTCCATTTAATTTCCTTGCATTCCCTGCTAAAGGAATCAAAACTTACGACAGAACAAATAAAATCGTGGTATGCGGAAAATATAAATATGCCTTATTCTTCCGCAATGCAATGCCGGAAGGTGGCTCAGGTTTATTCAGAAAATCCGGAACTGATCGGACGCTATACTGCTTCCGGTGCCTATCTCTTGAGCAGTTGTAAAACTCCGGAAGAACGTGAAGAAATATGGCAGGAAGCAAAAGGAGAAAAAGCCGCGCCGAGCATCAGGGAATTGCGGGAAACTCTGAAACGTGTTCGTGAAAGACAGGCACTGGAGCATCCGGAAGATGACGATTTAAAAACGGAAAGGAAAGCTGCAGGAGAAAAATTTCGGATGTCAGCGGTCAAAATAAAGGAGTCACTGCAAACAATTTTGGTTTGTTATGAGAGTTTTGCGGATTGTGAAAAAATTGAAGAACAGACTGAAATACGCGAAAAATTTGTTGACTCGGTCCGGACGTTTCTCAGAGAATTAGAAGAAACAACTTAGTTTTCAGCACGAGATTTGGAAATTTTATCCAGCATCAGAACCATCACAAAACCTGTTCCCATCAGCAACAGGGCGATCCCCAATTCCGTATTAAGTAATGGCCAGACGTTTTCCTCCCGGAGAACATGTTCTTTACCTCGGATTATTTGACTTTCCAAAGCAATTTTCCAGGGCCAGACTTTTCGCATTGAACCGATCATGATGCCCGTCAGTAGGGCTAAAGTATAATCATGCCAGCGTATAAGTCCGTAACGTAAGACACGTGAAAATCCCAAAATTCCAATTAGACATCCTGCAATGAAAATGAGAATGATTTCTAAATTATCCAAGTTGAATGGATTTCGTAATGCTGCTGTGATGAAAGCGTATTTGCCTAAAATCAAAAGAATAAATGATCCACTTAAACCCGGCAGAATCATGGCGCAAATCGCGATCATTCCACTGAAAAAGATAAACCAGGGACCTTCCGGAGTGTGGAGAGGAATAAGCCCGGTAATTCCATAGGCCAGCAGAGTTCCTAAAATTAAAGCGGGGAAGCTTGAAAATCGATTGTTGATCGAGTGGGCTACCACCAGAATTGATGCTGTGATTAAACCAAAAAAGATGGACCAGGTTTCCACAGGATATTCTGTCAGCAGGAAGTGTATCAAGTGTGCTGTGCTGATAATGGCGAGTGCAATTCCTGAAACAAGTGTAAACAAGAAGCGCAGATGAAGTACTGACAATGCTCCTTTGAAATTAAAGCGTAATACCTTAAGGATTAATTTTCCGTTGATTGAGGAAATTGCGGTCAGTAACATTTCATAAATACCTGTTATAAACGCAATTGTTCCTCCGGAAACACCAGGGACAATATCGGCTGAACCCATGCCAACGCCTTTTAAAAATAAAGACGCATGTTCATTAAAAGTCCGGGGTCCGGGTGTGGTCAGCCAGGCATTTTTCCATGTGTCCGAATTGACGGTGTCTTTTGTGACTGAATTTTCTGCAATGTCCGTGGAATCAGGAGGCATGAGGGAAGGTCTTTATTTTACTCAGACAAGGTAATTATTTTTACTGTCCGCAACAAAAAAATGATGCTTATATGCTTCATCCAGAATTCTCCAGAATTCCTGGTTAAACTCCGCATCTTCGAGTTTTTTTCGTAACCCGTGACAAAAAAAAGTCAGTTGCCGAGAAGTTTGGGCACATTCACGTAAAAACTGGTTGGTGAAAACCTGTAATTCCCACGGAAATTCTGCATCACTCAAATCTAACAGTGGCGCATCTTGCGGATGTTTTTCATGAAGATTAATTGAGAGCTCGTCCACCAAATAAAAAAAATCCGCTCCCAGCACATCTAGTGCGCGTCCTTCGTCGGGACCAAGCCTCTGGATTAAGTTTTCCTGAAAACTTTTGATGCTTGGTCTTGAAATTGATTTGTTTTCCAGCATTGATTGTTCTACGTCAGTTACAACCGATTAAGTTTGCAGAGTGCATTTAAATACATCCTGCAAGAATTATGACAGGATGAATTCTTTTATTGCAAGTTGAATTGTTGTGCGGAAAAAACTTTGTTCACCGGCTTAATTACTGTACTGGAAATGGAGGAGGTGAGTGCTTTGGCGTCTGTTGCGGAAGTGACACGGATTCAAAAAGGTATATCTGCGGCCTTGATCGGAAAAGGTCAGTCGAAAGGCGCGCTTGTCCTTATCATTGAAGTCACAGCACGAGTTCCTAACTGTACTGTTTTAACTCAAAACATCAATGACTAAGAGAGTTCCTGGGAATGGAAAATTCTTTCATGAAAGAATGCGAAGTAATGCAGGAAGTCTTGGAGGCGGCTTAGTTAGATTCAGCTACTTTTTGACGCACGATTGAGCGCTTCAGTTTACTCTCATATTTGTTCTGCCGACGTTCCTCAGCTTCCCATTCAGAAGTCGAGGATGCTCCGGAAACGAGGTTCTCTTTCGCATTTATTTCGGCTTTTTTTGCCCGCTCCAAGTCAATTTCAGTTGCGGTTTCAGCCAATTCAGCGAGGACTCTCACACTGTTTCCTTCAACTTGAGCATAGCCCCAGTGAACAGCAATTGATTTTGTCTTTCCACTAATGCTGTAGGACATAATACCGGAATCCAGTGTTGTCAACAGCGGAATGTGTTCGGGCAAGATGCCGAGTTCACCTTCACTTCCGGGCAGAGTAACTGAATCTACATCCTCAACCATTACTATTCGGTGTGGAGTGACTACTTCAAGATTGAGTTGATTTGACATCAGTTACTCATTTTTTTGGCTTTTTCCATCACCTGCTCGATGGCACCAACCATGTAGAAAGCCTGTTCCGGAAGTTCATCATGTTTTCCTTCAAGAATTTCCTTAAAACCGCGAATCGTGTCTTTGATGTCCACATATTCACCGGCGGTTCCGGTAAATGTTTCTGCAACAAAGAAAGGTTGAGAGAGGAATCTTTGAACTTTTCTGGCACGGCTGACGACGGCTTTGTCTTCTTCGGACAATTCATCCATACCGAGAATTGCAATAATATCCTGCAAGTCTTTGTAACGCTGGAGTAAGATTTGGACTTCGTGCGCAACCTGATAGTGCTCTTCACCTACAATATCTGCGGCAAGAATTCGTGAAGTTGAATCAAGTGGATCAACTGCGGGATAAATTCCCAATTCTGTAATGGCACGACTCAAAACGACTGTCGCGTCCAGATGCGAAAAAGTGGTTGCCGGAGCGGGGTCAGTCAAATCGTCCGCAGGAACATAAACTGCTTGCACAGAAGTAATTGAACCTTTTTTGGTGGAGGTGATCCGTTCCTGCAAATTCCCCATTTCTGTGGAAAGAGTCGGCTGATAACCAACCGCGGAAGGAATCCGTCCGAGAAGTGCCGAAACTTCTGAACCTGCCTGTGTAAAACGGAAAATATTGTCGATGAACATCAGCACGTCAGCACCTTCTTCGTCACGGAAATATTCCGCAACAGTTAAACCTGTCAAACCAACACGGGCACGCGCTCCGGGAGGCTCGTTCATTTGTCCGTAAACAAGACTGGTTTTGTCGAGCACTCCGGAATCTTTCATTTCGTTCCAGAGGTCATTTCCTTCACGGGTACGTTCACCAACACCTGCGAAAACAGAAAATCCACCATGTTCTGCGGCAATGTTGCGGATGAGTTCCATGATAATAACTGTTTTACCAACACCTGCACCACCGAATAAACCAATCTTTCCACCTTTAAGGAAAGGGCAGAGCAAATCCATCACCTTGACTCCAGTAACAAGCATTTCTGCTTCTGTTACCTGTTCATCGAATGGAGGAGCATCACGGTGAATTGACCAGCGTACATCAGCATTTATTGGTCCAGCTTCGTCTACAGGATCACCTGTAACATTCATGATACGTCCCAATACCGCCTTTCCAACAGGTGTTGTAATTGGTTCACCCAAATCCTTCACATCCATTCCACGGGAAAGACCATCGGTTGATCCCATTGAAATAGTACGAACGGTACTTTCTCCAAGGTGCTGCTGCACTTCACAGATAATTCTCTCATCTTTCCGTATGATTTCGAGTGCTGTGTATATTTCAGGGAGGTCACCGGATTCAAATGCCACGTCAACGACGGGTCCCATCACCTGGACGATCTTACCTGTACTCATTTTTTCCTCTTTGCTTAGTTTGGTGGATAATTATTTTCTGTGTTATAAACTTTCGGCGCCGCTTATTATTTCGATCAAATCGCTAGTGATCGCCGCCTGTCTGCTTCTATTATAATGTAACTGTAATTTATCAATCATTTCGCCGGCATTCTTGGTTGCCGCATCCATTGATGTCATTCGTGCCGCGTGTTCTCCTGCAATCGTATCAAGCCAGGAAACATAGACCTGATTTTGAACATATTTTCTCAGCAGTGTCTCTAAAATATCTTCTGGAGAAGGCTCAAAGATGATTTCCCGCTCATCCGCTGATTCAGCTTCAGGAGCTTTAATCGGCAGGAGTTGTTCAATTACAGGCTCCTGTGAAATAACGCTGATGAAATGATTGTAGGCAAGCAGAACTTGGTCAAGCTCACCTTGCTCAAAACGAAGTGTAAACTCGCTCACAATATCACGTACAAGCCCCAACTGTTCTGCGGGTGGAGTTCCTGTATGATTTGCGAGGATGTTGTGATTTGTCCGTTTGAAAAATTCGTTTCCTTTGCGTCCCAGAATCACTAATTCCGCACATTCAACACCTTCTGCAGTCAGTTGTCTGGCCAAAGCTTTAGAGAGATTCGCATTAAATCCTCCGCAAAGACCACGATCACTTGTTACTAGAATAACCCCTGTACGTTTCCCACCGCTACTGCGGAAGAGTCGGCTAAAACCTGTGTCTTGCTCTACACCTTCGAAACGAGTACTGAGTGAAGAGACAACACTTTTCAGCTTGATCGCGTATGGAGTGGCGGCTCGAATATTATTTTCAGAACGCCGCAACTTTGCCGCAGACACCATTTTCATGGCATTGGTAGTTTTCTGTGTTCTTTTAACGCTGTCTATGCGTTTGCGTATATCTTTTAAACTGGCCATCCGAAATCAATTCACGGTACGTTAAACTGAAAAAGCTTGTAGGAATTCATCCAATGCGGATTTCAGTTCGGCTTCTGTTGCGTCATCAATTTTCTTTGCTTCTTCAATGGATTTACGCAAGTCGGCCTTCTTAGTTTTAATAAAAGTTAAGAACTCTTTCTCAAATTTATTCAAAGCACTTATCGGCTGGTCGTCTAAATAACCGTTTGTTGCCGCAAAAATGGAAAGTACCTGATCCACCCAGGGCATCGGCTGGTACTGTGGTTGTTTGAGAATTTCGACCAAACGTTGTCCACGTGCCAACTGCCGTTGGGTTGCCAGATCCAAATCACTGCCAAACTGTGCAAAGGCTTCTTTTTCACGGTACTGAGCCAAATCCAAACGTAATGTTCCAGCAACCTGTTTCATAGCCTTCACCTGTGCGGCACCACCAACACGGGAAACGGAAAGCCCCACGTTAATTGCCGGACGAATTCCGGAGTTGAAAAGATCACTACTTAGAAAAATCTGACCATCTGTGATCGAAATAACGTTAGTAGGAATATATGCGGAAACGTCTCCAGCCTGCGTTTCAATAATCGGTAGCGCAGTCAATGAACCAGCACCACGCGCATCACTCAATTTGCAGGCTCGTTCCAGTAAGCGGCTATGAAGATAAAAAACGTCTCCAGGATACGCCTCACGTCCCGGCGGACGTCTCAGCAACAAAGAAAGCTGACGATAGGCAACGGCTTGTTTGGAGAGGTCATCAAAAACACAGAGCACGTGCTGTCCCTTATCTCGGAAATATTCACCAATACTCACTCCTGCGTATGGAGCTAAAAATTGTAAAGGTGCGGGTTCAGATGCTGTTGAAGAAACAACAATCGTATGTGCCATTGCTCCTTCGGTTTCGAGTCGCTGAACTATCTGCGCCATGGTAGAACGCTTCTGTCCAATACCGACATAAATACAGATAACATCACCGCCTTTTTGATTGATGATGGTGTCGATGGCAATAGCGGTTTTTCCGGTTTGTCTGTCACCGATAATCAATTCCCGTTGACCACGACCGATCGGAACCATTGAGTCAATCGCTTTTAGTCCGGTTTGCATCGGTTCATGCACAGATTTTCTGTCCACAATTCCAGGAGCAATGGTTTCAATCAATCGTGTTTCAGTGGAGGCAATAGGACCTTTACCGTCAATCGGCACTCCAAGTGGATCCACAACTCTTCCTAACAGGCCTTCGCCCACAGGAATCTCGGCAATCCGCTCGGTACGCTTGACCTCGTCACCTTCCTTGATTGTGCGGTCACTTCCAAAAATAACCACACCCACATTATCTTCCTGGAGGTTTAAGGCCATGCCTGTAATGTTTCCTGGAAACTCAACGAGCTCTCCAGCCTGGACATTGTCTAAACCATAAACACGGGCAATTCCGTCTCCAACTTCGAGAACCGTTCCAACTTCTGATTTGGTGGCCTTTTTGTCAAAGTTTTCAACTTGTTGCTGAATTATATTACTGATTTCTTCTGCTCGGATTTTCATAACCGCTCAGCCTCTGATAATTGTTTGACGTAACTGATTTAATTGCGTGTGAATACTCCCATCAATTACCACGGAACCGATACGCGTCACGATTCCGCCTATGATGGCAGGGTCGATGGTAATACTGATTGCAACTTCTTTACCGGAATATTTTGAAATGGATTGTTCCAGTTTATCAACAGTCGCTTTTGGTAACTCGTGTGCCACGGTTACCCGAGCCTCAATGCGGCCCAGTTTTTCCTGTAATAACAAATTAAAAGCACTTTCTATACTTGGAAGAAGAATTATTCTGCGCTTTGCCAAAAGGTAGCGGCAGAATGTGTCAACGAGGGCAGGCGCATTTATTTTGCCTAAAATTGCTTTGAGAACATTCTGTTTCAGTTCTGTAGAAATTTTTGTGTCCGAAAGGACTTCTCTCAATTCTGCGGAATCCGTATAAACTTCTGCCATTTTTGACAAATGTTCGCCTGTATTTTCAAGGTCATTCCCTTTTTCCGCCAAATTGATCAAAGCCTTGGCATAACGCCGAGCAATAACTCCCTGACTCACGCGACCCCTTCAGGCTGATTTAGTTGATCCATAAAAGTGTTCACCAATTTTTTTTGCCGATTTTGATTCATTTCCTTTTTCAATTCGCCTTCTGCCAATTTAACACTTTCTTCGGCAATCCAGCGGCGTAAATCATCCTCAGCTTTTCTGTGTTCCTGTTTCAGGGCAAAGCTGGCTTGTTCCTTCATCCGTTGAATTTCCTGTTTTCCTTCTTCAATAATCCGTGCTTTTGCGTCTTCGGCGTCTTTTTTTGCGGACGCTACCATTTCCTTTGCTTCCTTTTCAAGCTCAGAAATTTTTGTGCGCATTTTACTCAAGTCCGCAATAATTTTTTCTTCCAATTTTCTTGCATCATCCAGGACTTGCTTTGCGGATTCGGCAGTACTTCCGAGTGCAGCGGCCACAGGCTTCTTTGCAAATTTGTATATAATGGCCACCAGAACGACGACATTGACAACCTTCCAAACAAAATCCAATAAAGGAGAACCAGCGTCTTCTCCTGCTGCGGCATAGAGTGCCGTACTCCAGCAAGAGATAAACAGGATTAAGGTGAAAAGTCGCAACATGTTTTGTTTCTGAAACATTTTATTCAGCACAATTGATATATGCAGTGGGATATGTCTTGTACAAATAAGTGCGAATAACAGTTAAGTGGAAACCGTTTGCCGCAGACATGGCGGCATCTAACTTTAACTCAACAACTGTTTACTGATGGAAGCAGATAATTCCTGATTCAGTTTTGCAAAATAAATTTTGGCGGATTCGATTTCACTTTGCAGTGCAGAGATATTTTTTTCATGTTTATTATGTAATTCATCTCGTTCCGCAGTTATCATGTCCTGCCGGGTAGCTATCCCTTTTTCATGCCCCACGTTACCGATTTGGAGTACCTCAGTCCGGACTGTATCCAGTTTTTGTTGGAAATCCTGTTTGAGCCTTTCAAGCTCCTCATTTACCTGAATTACCCGTTTTTGGCTTTTGTCAATCACTTCTTTACGGTTATCGAGAGTTCGTAAAACAGGCTGAAAAAAAAGTTTGTTCAACATAACAATCATAATAAAAAGTATGATCAGCACAGCTGTAGGAGTGGCCAACTGCAAATGCAGCAAACCGTAATCCATGCTGATTCCACCCCATGCATTGTCTATGATGGCTTGTTTGAAATCCATATCCAGCTACCTTTTTTTGTCAAATTTTATTGAATCTTAACCCTACTTTATAACAAATTAGTTGTATCAAAGTCAAGCATATTTCTATTTTATTTGTAGAATGATATAATCTTTTATCGTTTTGTAATTCATCAATAAACAGACATTAGCAGGAAAAATGTATAGAACAGGAATAGGTTTTGATGTACATGCACTTGTAGCAGATCGACCGCTGATAATTGGGGGCGTTGATATTCCTCACCCTAAAGGTCTTCGAGGACATTCAGACGCGGATGTTCTTGTTCATGCCGTCATGGACGCGATTCTTGGCGCACTCGCGCTAGGTGACATCGGGCAGCACTTTCCTGATTCAGATTCAAAGTATCACGGTGCAGACAGTCTGGAACTACTAAGTTATGTTCAGCTATTAACTGCGGAAAAAGGTTTTGTCTGCGCAAATCTCGACAGTATTATCATGGCGGAAAAACCGAAAATGAGTCCACACATTTTGGAAATGCGAACAAATTTGGCTGTGGCGCTCAAGCTTAAGACGGACCAAGTTTCAATCAAAGCCACAACAACTGAGCGGCTTGGGCTAATCGGCCGTGAAGAAGGAATTGCGGCGCAGGCAATTGTCCTGCTTCAATCAACAGTTTAAAAAAGAAGTCTGAGATGACACAAATTATCATGGCTCTTGATCAGGGCACCACCAGTTCACGTACCATTCTGTTTGACGAAAGCGGAAAAATTGTAGCTGAAGCAAACGCTGCTTTGGAATGTCAATATCCGCAATCCGGATGGGTGGAACAAGTTCCGGAAGACATCTGGAACAGCCAGCGTCAAACCATCGAAGCGGCTTTGGCTAAAGCGCAACTGACGATGAAGGACATAAGCGGTGTCGGTATTACCAATCAACGTGAAAGCACGATTGCCTGGAACCGCGAAACCGGAGAAGCACTTGGTCCGGCGATCAACTGGCAATGCCGGCGTACCGCTGATTTTTGTGAGGAATTGAAGGCGGAAGGCTTTGACAAACTTTTGAGAAAGCGTACCGGTTTGGTAACGGATCCATATTTTTCCGGAACCAAAATGCGCTGGATTTTGGAAAATGTTCCTGAAGCTAGAAAACTGGCGGATCAGGGGAAGCTCTGTTTCGGCACGGTTGATTCCTGGCTGATCTGGAAATTGACGGGCGGGAGAGTTCACGCGACGGAAATCAGCAATGCTTCGCGGACACTTGTTTTCAATATCAAAACTTGTGAATGGGACGAGGAAATTCTCGCGCGCTTTGGAATTCCACCTGAAACTCTACCGGAAGTTAAACCATCAAGCGGTGTGATTGCCATGGTAAATCCTGAACTGTTTGGAGGAGAAGCGCCCATTGCGGGCGTCGCCGGAGATCAGCAGGCGGCCCTGTTTGGACAAGCCTGTTTTGAACCGGGAATGGCCAAAAATACTTACGGTACGGGTTGCTTTATGATTTCCAACACCGGTTCGGAAATGGTGTTTTCCAAACATGGATTGTTGACCACCATTGCCTGGCAAATTGGAAGCGAGCCTTACAGCGAAGTAACTTATGCGCTTGAAGGTTCCGTTTTCATCGCCGGTGCTTTAATACAGTGGCTGCGGGACGGTTTGCAGCTTTTTGAGGATGCAGCCGAAACTCAAGCCATGGCCGAATCAGTTGCGGATTCCGGAGGAGTTTTTATAGTTCCGGCTTTTGTCGGTTTGGGTGCACCGCACTGGGATCCTTATGCACGCGGAACCATCCTCGGACTGACTCGTGACACAAACCGGAATCACATTGTCCGGGCTTCGCTGGAAGCAATTGCGTATCAATCTGCGGAAATTCTCCGCAGCATTGCCAAGGATACCGGAGTTGAACTCAAGGAACTTCGCATCGACGGTGGAGCCGCAGTCAATGATTTTCTCTGTCAGTTTCAGGCTGATCTATTGGGACTCAAAGTTACTCGTCCAAAAATTCTTGAAACGACTGCAATGGGTGCGGCATTTCTGGCAGGATTGGCAGTTGGTGTTTGGAAGAATCAAACCGAAATCCGGAAGCTCTGGCAGGAAGAAAAAACGTTCTCGGCAAATAGATCCAGAGATGAAGCTAATCAAAAAATGAAATCTTGGAGCCGTGCGGTTGAGCGCGCAAAAGGCTGGATTGTTCCCTAGTTTTCTTGTGATTCCTTTTAGCCGCTAAGGCCGCTAAGGTTCACCAAGGAAAAACGGAAACTAAACACTGCTTCAAGCCGCGAAAGACGTCAAGTTTCCCAAAGAAGCATTTGCCGATTTATAATATGAAAAATTTTGATACAATCGAAATAAGTCAATATATTAAGCTGGATTGTCATTTCGAGCGAAGCGAGTACGGTCTTTGGTGATCCTTTAGCAATTACTTTTGATGACCATGACCATTCTATCGGTGAATACAGATTTCTGACATTTGGCTCGACTAGAACTGGAAAACTCGTCATAGTATCCTATACTGAGAGGGGTGAAACAGTTCGTTTAATTAGTGCGCGGTTTATGACAAAACAAGAAAGAAAAATTTATGAAGAAAAATAAAAATGGTGGAAAAATGAAATCTGAATACAAAAAAGAAGACCTTGGCTCCGGCATCCGAGGAAAACACTTTGAAGCCTATAATGAGTCTCACAATGTTGTGGTACTTGAATCGGAGGTTGCAAAGTTTTTTCCAACAGATAATTCAGTTAATGAGGCTTTGTTGTCGTTCATTAAAATTGCAAAAAATTCAGTTAATTTTGCAAAAAGATCATAACAACAATTGACATGAAGAAATTCTTGCTTTTGTTGCTCACTTAATTAATTGGAGTCTTACAAGTTCCTGGCGTCAGCGGAGCCGTAGTAATCATAGGCAAAGGCTGTTATCGCTTTTCAGATCAAGAAAGCATTTCCGTTGCCGGAGAGATCGCCTTGTCTGCGGCCAAACGTAATGCTTTGGAAGGCTACGCTGTTTTTGTCAATGCAACGG
>Ga0208336_1000314_pt1 | contig 19413 bp, 16 predicted proteins | sample DeeseametaMP0372_FD_184212 | JGI IMG/M metagenome (GOLD analysis project Ga0208336, IMG submission 184212) | Marine microbial communities from the Deep Atlantic Ocean - MP0372 (SPAdes) | ecosystem: Environmental > Aquatic > Marine > Oceanic | place: East of Porto Seguro, South Atlantic Ocean...
GTTGAATTTGGGGAACTTTTGCAGCGCCATGGCGCAGGCTTTGACCACCAAGTCATTGACCGAGACCCGGCTTTCGCTAGCCAGGACCTCGTTCAGGTCGCCCCGCATCTCCGTGGCCTTGGTCATATCGACTTCGGAGGACACGTAGAAGTGGGGAGTGTCGCGCTTACTGTCGCTTGTCACCTTGGCGATGGTCTGCCTCATACGCGACAGATCCACCTGCTCCGGCTGGGCGGACGCGCTGGCGGCGTCAGAACTGGGCTGGGACGCTGCTTCTAAGTTATTCAACACGTCCTGTTCGACGATTCTGCCGCCAGGCCCGGTCCCAGTGACCAGGGCCAGCTCGATTCCACCTTCCCGAGCCAGCCGCCGGGCGATGGGGGATGCGCGGACCTCAGCAGCAGCAGTTGCCACAGGACTGGTCTGGGCCCCTGCATCGGTGTGGTTCAACACGTCCTTCTCGACGATTCTGCCGCCGGGACCGGTGCCGGTCACCACTGCCAGGTCGATTCCCTGTTCCCGAGCCAGCCGGCGCGCGATGGGGGAAGCCCGGACCTCACCGCCGGGAGAAGCCGCCGGAGGAGCAGAGGCCACGGTGGATACCGGTTGAGCCGCCACCGATGTGGCGCCATTCCCGACCGGAGCGTCATCCTTGTTACCTGACCCTCTTCCGGACAGAAGACCTTCAGGTAGCGCTTCATCGGGTCCGGTGATCACGGCGATCAGGTCGCCGACCGGTATGGCGATCCCTTCCTGGGCGACGATCTTCCGCAGGACCCCACTGACGAAGGCCTCAAACTCGACCGTGGCTTTGTCAGTTTCAATGTCGGCCAGAACATCCCCCCGAGCTACCGCGTCTCCTTCCTGTTTGTGCCAACGCACTACGGTGCCCTGTTGCATGTCGTAGCCCATTTGAGGCATGACGATCGAAGTTGCCAACGTACCCTCCCAACGCCCGCCTCGCATTTGAATCTCGGGAGACTGGGCCTTGTTGGATAGATATTAATGCACCGCACGGGGCGCGGCAAGACTGCCCAGTGTATATTCGCGATTCCGAAAGAAGCAGTCCAATGAATCCAAATTAAAGGCGGCCTTTCGGCCGCCTTCTAAGCTCTATTCGCTATCGCTACCAGGCTACATCATTCTCTCGATGATCCGCTTGGTCTGCTCCTTGTCCAACCCCAGAGTCTGTAAACCCAAAGGCTGATCGGGCTCTAGGACCGGTTCACTGCCACCCAGGGTAGGGGCTTGCTTCTGGAAGAACAGCCCGGTGTAAATGGTGTCGCCGAAGAGCATGGCTTTTTCGCAAGCGGTCTTCCAATCGCTGGTGTCGTGTCCCTCGTCCTCCAGCTTCTTGACCCGTTCTTTGAAGAAGGCATTGCTGTTGTCATGGTTGAAGGTGACGCAGGGGCTGAAGATGTCTATAAGCGAAAACCCGGAATGCTGTATCGCCTGTTTCATGAGTTCGGTCAGGTGCCTGACGTCGCCGCTGAAGCCGCGGGCCACAAAGGTCGCTCCGTTCATAATAGCCGACGTGATGGGGTTGAGCGGCGCCTCAACGCTACCGAAGGGAGTGCTTTTGGTCTTCATCCCCATGGTGCTGGTGGGGGAAACTTGGCCGGTTGTCAGCCCGTAGATCTGGTTGTTCATCACCACGTAGGTGAGGTCCACGTTTCGCCGGGCGGTATGGGTGAAGTGATTCCCGCCTATGCCATAGCCGTCGCCATCCCCCCCGGTAACGATCACGTGCAGCCGGTGGTTTCCCAGCTTGGCGCCGGTGGCCACGGCCAGAGACCGGCCGTGCAGGGTGTGCATGCCATATGAATTAAAGTAGCCCGGCAGGTTGGAGGAACATCCGATTCCACTAACCGTCAGAATTTCATGGGGCCTGAGACCCAGTTCCGCGCAGGACCGCTGCAGGGCGTTGAGAACGCCGAAGTCGCCGCAGCCGGGGCACCAGTCAGGGTCAACCTGTCCTTTGAAATCCCTTGCCGTTAGCGGTATGACCGGCTTATCGTCGGTTGCCGGCATGGTGGTCGCCATGTGTTCACCTCTTTACGTGATTGCCTCTTGATAGGGCACGAAGCACTCGATCTTTTCCGCCAGGTGCGCTTTCACACCATCGACGATGTGATGGGGGATGAACGGCTCGCCATCGTATTTACGGATATGCCCATCGACGCTGAGACCAGTTTCGCTTCGCATGTAACGATAGAACTGACCGGAAAAGCTGTTTTCCACCACGACTACCCGCTTGGACTTGGACAGAATGTCGGTAATGACCTCGCCATGGAAAGGAACGATCCACTTAATGGGGAGGTGATTAACGGCAACCCCTTCCTGGGCAAGAATTTCAACTGCCTCTCTGATCACTCCATAGGTAGAGCCCCAACCGATCAGAGTAATCTCTGCGTCGGCCGATCCTTCCAACTCGGGTGGTTTTATGTCGTTGATCGCCACCTTGAACTTGCGGGCCCGCTTTTCCACCATCTTGCGGCGCTTGTGGGGGTTGGTGAACTCGTCGCTGAGCAGCTGAGAGTTCTCATCGTGCTCATCGGTGGCCACCACGTGGACATAGCCTTCCAGACCGGGCACGGCTCGGGGCGAGATCCCGGTTTCGGTGTCCTTGTAGCGCATGTAGCCATCGGTGGAGGACCCCTTGGTGATCAACTCCCCCCGGTCGATGTGCGGGTGCATATCTATGAGGTCCGGGGCTATGCTGAACCGGCCTTCAGACAGCAATAGGTCTGTAACCACGATGCCCGGGCATTGATATTTGTCCGTCAGGTTAAACAACTCGGGCATGGTGTTGAAGCAGTCAGCGGGAGTCGTAGGCGCAACGATAAACCGCTCGAAGTCACCTTGGCTCGCCCCTAGGACCTGCCACAGGTCGCCCTGCTCCGTCTTGGTGGGCACCCCGGTCGAGGGTCCGGCCCGCATAACGTCGATGAAAACAGCAGGTATCTCCATCATTGCGGCGCTGCCCACGGCCTCGGTCATCAGTGCGAACCCGCCGCCTGAAGTGGCGCACATGGCCCGACAACCGGTATGGGCGGCGCCAATGACCATGTTGGCTACACCGATCTCGTCTTCAACCTGGCGCACCATGATGCCCAGGTTTCGGGCATTCTGAGCCATCCAATGCAGCACTCCGGTAGCCGGACTCATCGGGTAGGCCGCGTAGAACTTTACCCCGGCCGCCGCGCCTCCCATGGCCAGCGCTTCGTTGCCTGACCAAACAGCCAGCGGCGTAGGCCCGGTGGGGACGGTTTGATCGAAAGCTTCAAAGTTGGCCACCGAGTGGTCGTACCCGGCCCGGGCAACGCTCACGTTTTCATCGATAACCGCCTGACCCTGCCGCTGGAACCGCAACGTCAAACTTTCTTCAAGTACCTGGAAGTCCAGCCCCAGCAGATGCGAGGCCGCGCCTACGGCCATGGTGTTTTGCGACAACCGGTTTCGGCTGACGCTCAGTTTCGTCACCGGCAGTGGACAGAGTTGTATCCCATCGCCCGCTTCGCCGGGCTTGATGTTGTCTTCGTTGTACAGTACCCACGACCCCGGCCTCATAAGTTGCAAGTGCCGGTCCATCGTATCCTGATTCAGGCACATGAGTATGTCGATTTTATCGCCGTGGGTGAATATTTCCTGGTCACAGACACGAAGGTACAGGAAGATATGTCCGCCACGGATGATCGACTGGTAAGCGTTATAGGTGTTCAGGTGGAGGCCGCGCCGAACGAAGATACGAGCAAGAATATCGCCTGGGGTGGCGATGCCCTGTCCGGCTTCACCACCTATAGCGATCGTAAGATCAAAACTTCCCACGGTCATCGATCCGCTCCTTACCATTGCTAGGCGAGACTTACTCAAAACCGCCTGGATTGGGACTTACGGCGCTCGGCCTATCACATCACTCAGATTAAAATACTGGTTGGCTAATTCTGTAGGAATCGCTAGAAAAGGCCCGTCTGACCACCCTCTCACATTGAATCCGCTGATTGGACTGGGTCAATTATTGTGTTTCCCGGTCGAATCATTGAAATCGTAGCCGCCTTAGCAAAGATCGGCAATATATCAAAAATTAGCCCTTTGGACTATTGCCCCCAGTATACCTTTGCCTTCCGTTAGTCGCAAGTTGACGACTTTCTGACCTGACATCCCTATCTATCAGATTACTTCGAAAATCACCGGAGATGGGATCGTATCCCGGACTGGATGGCTACATATGGATGGCCCGGCCCTGGGCGCTGAGCGCAGCCTCTTTCAGCATCTCCGAGATAGAAGGATGGGGATGAATCGCCCATCCCAGTTCCAGAGTAGTGCCTTCCAATACCTTGGCAAGAGACAGCTCGCCCAGCAATTCGGTGACCTCCGGGCCTATCATGTGCGCGCCCAACAACTCCCCGTACTTGCCGTCCACAACGAGCTTGACTATCCCCTCGGATTCGCCCATGGCCAGCGCTTTGCCGTTGGCCTGGACGTTGAAGGTCCCGATCTGTACGTCGTGTCCTTGGTCCTGGGCCTGGGCTTCCGTCAGACCGAAGCTGGCGATCTGCGGGTTGCAGTAAGTAGCCCTGGGTATCGAGCCGTAGTCCAACGGCTGAGTCTCCAAACCCGCCATATGCTCCACCGCAGTGGCCGCCTGGGCCGAGGCCACGTGGGCCAAGGCCAGCTTCCCGGTAACATCGCCGATGGCGTAAACGTTAGCCACGTTGGTGAGCATCACGTCGTCTACTTGGATGCTCCCATCCTGAATGGTGATGCCCATCGACTCCAGACCCAGGTCCTCAATGTTCGGCTGGACCCCGATCGCCACCAAGACCTTTTCACAGTTCAGGGTTTCTTCGGCCCCGTCCTTGGCCACGGTAACCGCTACACCATCGGGCCCCGATCGTGCCGCGGTCACCCCGGCGCCGGTCATGATATTTATACCGTGGCGCTCGAAGCTGCGCTCCAGTATGGGGCTTATGTCTTCGTCCTCGTTGGGCACCAACCTAGGCAGCAACTCGACGATTGTTACTTCCACGCCGTACATGCGGTAGATATAGGCGAACTCAACGCCGATTGCGCCCCCGCCAACGATGACGACGCTGGACGGGAGTTGGTCGAGAACGATCGCCTCGCGGCTGGTGATGATCTTGTCGCCGTCCACGGGGAGGGGCGGGATGGTGCGGGGGCGGGCGCCGGTGGCGAGGATGACGTTCTTGGCGATGAGCCTCTGCCCATCGGGGGCAACCTCAACCACTCCTTCGCCCGCCAACCGTCCGGCGCCCTGGATGTGCTCCACGTTATTCTTCCGCAACAGAAAGGCAACGCCTCTGGTGTTGCGGTTGACCACTCTCCGGCTTCGCGTGTAAGCCACGGAGTAGTCGGCGTGGAAATTATCGAAGCTTAGGCCAAATTCATCAGCCCGGTTGATGTAGGAAAGTACCTCCGCGTTTTTCAGGAGAGCTTTACTGGGAATGCAGCCCCAGTTCAGGCAAACCCCGCCCAGGCTTTCCTTCTCTATGATCGCGGTCTTGAGCCCCAGTTGTCCGGCGCGGATGGCCGCGACATACCCGCCCGGCCCCGCCCCAATCACCACCAAGTCGTAATTCGAATCCGTGCTCATTAACTAAGTTCTCTATCCTCGGACGACCGTGGACCACCCCTGCCCCTACAGGCAAAGAATCCGGCCAGCTTACGGCTGTGTAGTATACAAGCGCCCCTGGGGAGATACAAGTTGAGCGTGTTGGATATTTAAATTGGGAGCATAAATTGATGATAAGAGCAGAAGAAACAACGAGGAGTGGCGTGGCTGTGGCGAAGTTAAAGTCGTTCGTCCACGAGACTGGGCAAATGGGCAGAGGAGGCAGTAGAGGTTTCTCCCTACTTCTCAACGATTCACATAGAAGGCAGGGTATATTACTTTGTCACGAAAACAGGCCGGTTTGATGGCACCTCATGCCAAATGGGAGGGCCAGATGCCTAGCTATAGCCTTTGTCCTTCTCCCATTGGCGAGCGCTCTTTTCCGTCACCTTTGGGCCGACTTTGGTTACTTTAGCTCCTGGATATTTTCTTTTATGCTCGGCTGCCCGCTGATCCAATGGCCGTTCGGTGATGCCGCCATGCACTTTTTTTCTTCCTACTCTGACTTCACACCTAGTAAAGGTTCTGGGTTTGTTTGCCATGGTCTCCTCCCGCGCAATTTGTGACTTTAGTCTACCATGATTGAACATTAAGCTTAAGAAGTTTAGATACCAGTGAGAATCGCCGAAACCTCCTATACCCTCTCACACGCTGCCAGGCAACTACACGTGGCGCGCCATACCATCTGGCGGTGGATCAGGTCTGGGGAACTCCCCGCTCAGAAACTAGGAGCCGTTGTGTTCATTGAGAAGGCCTTGGTAGACCAGCTAACGCCTGAATCGCGATCAACGAGCACTAACCTTACGCAGCCGCCACACTCTAATCTAATGGCTATTCAGAGGTCTCAAAATCGACTCGTGGGGGCGTCCGGAATGGATGACTCCGCATCGCCATAGGTCGCTCCGAAGCTCTGGCAAATGTACCTTGTGGTATACGGCTTTATAGTTGCAATGAACCGATTACGGGAAGTTTCTAGCCAACACGTTGATTGCAAGCAGGCGTCAACTCCCTAATCAGGTCTGTTTCTCTCTGAATATAGCTAGTTGTGACCTCATCAACATAATGCGTCGGCAACTCGCCAGTAATACAGGTATTGTCCCCGTTGAAGTGCGCTAGCAATCTGTTCCTAATGTCCCCACTGCCAACATATATCCAACGGTTAGTCTTAAAAATCCCATAAACGCCCATTTGACCTGGAGTGATAACTTCAATATTTGCCCGCGTGAACGTTTGGGAATTTTGTTGTACAAATGGCACCACCACACCTCCCAAACCTAGAACATATGACCGTTCTGTTTTTGTTCTAATTAGAAGATATCATAATTATGGAAGATGCTCAAGTTGAGCGTGTTGCATATTTAAATCGACAAATTATTCATGTGGCATCGTCAGAGCTTAGGCAAATATTGTGTGCCCGAGGAACCAAGACCAAAATAGACATGCCGAATTTGCTTCGATCTTCGTTTAGCAAATTCCAACTGATTGGTGGAAACGGGAGAGTTGACCTCCACCAGCAACACGGCCTGGCGGTACTAGTGGCAATAAGCTGGTCACGAAATCCGTGCCGACCTAATCCCGGGCCGCGTATTCCGCCCTTAAGACGGTGACTGCCTGCCTGAGGGCCGCCGGAGTGACGGGTTTGCCTAGAATGACGTCAACTCCCGCAGGCTTTTCATTATTGCTGGTCATCATCTCGCCAAACCCGGTCAACATGATGATCGGCATATTGGGCGATTCCCCTTTGATCGCCTCTGCCAGCGCGTCACCATTCATCTCGGGCATCCCCCGGTCCGTTATCACAAGATCGAATTCGCTCTGGTGAAATTTCTCCAGCGCTTCCCGGCCGTTGGCCGCAGTTTCCACCGCCGAACCCTGGCGCCGCAGGAACTCACCAACCATGTCCCGAACTCTTTGCTCGTCATCCACCACGAGAAACCGGAGTCCAGAGGGGAACGGCTCTACTTCAAGCGTCTCGGCGATATTTTGGACTTCCGTTTGGACCGGTATGCGGAACCTGAAGGTGGTTCCTTTGCCGACCTCGCTTTCAACCTCCAGCTCGCCTTCGTGACGCTGGAGCGAGCCATACACCATAGCCAGGCCCATACCGGTTCCCCGTTCTTCTTTGGTGGTGAAGAACGGCTCCATAGCGCGCTTGAGCACCTCATCTCTCATCCCAGTCCCGGTGTCGGCTACCTCCAGAATCACTTCTTGACCATCTTGGAAGGTTTTCAGAGTTATCGTGCCACCTTCGGGCATGGCGTCGACTGCATTGAAAACTAGATTACCCAATGCCGAGCGTAGTTCGGCTTCGTCACCGCTAATTTCGGGCAGGTCATCGGCGAGTTGGGTAATTAACTGAATGTCGATACCGTTCGCCAACGCCATGTCCCGCCATTTGGGCTGAGTCAGCGAGATGACCCTAGCAACCGTCGTTTAGGTTCACCGGCGCCATTAGCTCCGAGCCATCCCGTTCCCGGTAAAACTCCCGCAGACGGCTGACCACCGCACCGGCGTCTTGGGCGCTGGTCCGGATCTCTTAGAAGTATTTCACGGTGGATTCGTCGAATCCATAGGCGTCCTCCAAGAGAAACTCGGAATAGCCGAAGATGGGCGACAACGCGTTGTTGAAATCATGGGCAATGCCGCTGGCCATGGTGCCCAACGCGCTTAACCGTTCCTGATGGACGAGATGTTCCTGCGTGGCCTTTAAAGTTTCTAACGCCTCCGATAGCTGGCTATTTGAATCAAGTAGGTCTTGGTCAAGTCTGGCGCTTTCTAGGAGAGGACCTAAACCATCAACGATCGCGGTCAATAGCCGCACTCGCTCAGGATTGAAATGATTTAGTTCGTCCGAAGCGATACCGGCCACTGCTATTATTTTATCGTCGGCCTTGATCGGTAACGATATCGACGACTTAACCCCCCTTTCGATGAACATTTGCTCCGCATTGGGGTGGGACGAGTAGTCGTTGGCCAACACGGCTTCTCCGCTTTCAAAGGCCATTAACGACAAACCTTGTACTTGCTGGAGAGCCGGCAATGCTTCCCATTCCATTTGCCCTCGGACCATTGTTCTCAATCCGCCGTCATCCGGGTCTCGAACAATAATCCTCACCCCGTACACGTCTGCGACGCGTGCTATCTCCTCAATGACACCACTCAACTTATCTTCGTAAGTTCCGGGTTGGCCAAAGATATTGGAGATTTTGAACAGGGCTTCCAATTCCTCAGACCGTTGGAGCAGTTGGCTATCCAGCCGGGCGTTTTCTAACAAGGGGCCTAAACCATCGACGATCGCAGTCAACAGCCGGACTCGATCTGGATTGAAATGATTAATCTCCGGGGAAGTGATACCGGCCACCGCGATCGTCTCTTCGGCGTTCTTGATAGGCAACGCAATCACCGATTTCGCCCCAGTTGCCAGGGCAACTGGATCTGCATTGGGGTGGGAAGGGTAGTCATTGGCAACCACGGCTTGGCCGCTTTCAAACGCCATTAACGACAAGCCCCTGACTTGCTGAAGTTCCGGTAATGTGCTCCCCACCTCTCGAATAATCGTTCGCAAACCGCCATGCTCCGGGTCTGGAACAACAATCCTCACTCCGGATACCTCCGCGACGAGTGCCAGTTCCTTTATAACGCCATTCAATTTATCCTTGTAGGTTCCCTGTTGGTTAAGGAGCCCGGAGATCTTGAACAATGTCTCCAACTCTTGCGACCGTTGCTGCAAGAAAAGGTTCTCTTCGATAAGATGGGCTTCTTGTTTCTCGTCCAAAGCGGTTCAACTCCAACTATCGCCGGTATGGGGTCACCGTCCGTGGTAAGTCGGTTGAGATCTCCCGGCGCACCTCGTAATTATTCGGAGAGAGCCGATCGTGTCCTCAGCCCAAGGCGTTAGGTCACAGACGGATCATCGAATTCTCTTTGCCGTGGGGCTATAAAGCGATCCTCTTTCTGGCTTACTTTGCGGATCGACGCAAGAATTTTCCGATTTTAACATCACGCAGACGAGATTGGACGGGGAGACGGGGAAGCGTTGAACTCCCCAAAAATCACGGGCTGGCGGTGTTTGTTTTCAGGCCGCTGAGGTTCAGGTTCCTGATTTCACCGGTGCCTTCAGCTTTGTGAGCAAATCGTCGGTCGACTGGACATCGCCGAAGGTCACCAGAAACTTGCCCAGCGTGTGATTGTGCAGCGCATCCGTCTGGTCGGCGTTGCCGTCTGAGACCATGATAGTGCGGTAGTCCCACATGGCAGCGTCACGCGCGGTCGACTCGCAACACGTGCTGGTCGCAACGCCGGTGATGAGCAGCGTGTCGATGCCTAGCTCACGGAGCAGGCCGTCAAGTTCCGATGGGTATGGAATGAACGCCGAGTAGCGGTACTTGATCGCGATCTTGTCCTCCGGCAACACCTCGCAGGTGGAGTAGATCGGAAATCCATCGCCGTCCGTTGCTAAAAGCGATTGACGACTTGCCCACCGTGCGGCGCTCGTTGCTTCCTTGCGGTTGGCCCAGTCCTGGGGGTCCGTGGAGAGCGCTTCGGTCTGGACCCAGATCACCTTCCCACCGGCCGTCCGCGTTGCCTGGGCCAGGCGGTTAATGTTGGGCACGATCGTTCGCGCCTGGGGCGCACAGGACGGCATGCCGTCGGCGACGAAATAATTCTGCATATCGACAACGACGAGCGCCGTCTTACTTGCATCCAGAGTTTCATAGGCATTGAGCCTACCGTCGCGGGACTGCTTCGCCTTGTCCACGAACCAGGGATCGATGTTCAACTCATGCATATTTATCTCCGCGATAGGGAATCCAGTGGAAATTTGGGTTGGATTTGAGCCGGAAAGAGGCATTTTCGCCGTCACCGATCAAGTGCCTCCGGCGGCGTGACGACTCTTATGGCGAAGCTTTCGCTGTTGCCGCCGCGATTATACACCTCGTCGCGCTTCAACTACGAATGCCTTCCTTCACGTTTCTTGCGCCGGCGCATCCCAGTAATACTCGCTAACAGAGCTACAAAAAGGGCGCACTTAAACGCGATCAACCAAGAGATTGAGCCTGCTACCAATCCTTGATCGACGGCCACTGGCCCCGGACGCGTTGACCACTATAGTTCCTATATAGAGTGTCCCAAGTATGCAACCTCGTGATAGGCATGCCACTCTACAACGGGCACGATTAAAGGGTGATAAACTGGTCCGCAATCTCCCCAGGCGATTACGACCCCCTGATTCAAGCCTAGATCTGAAAGGACAAGATTCATGCGCGCAGCCGTTATAACCGAGCCAGGCGGTCCCGAAGTTCTGAAGATAATGGAGGTCGATGACCCGGCCCCCGGCCCTGAAGACATCCTGGTTGACGTGAGAGCTACCGCCTTGAACCGCGCCGACACTCTTCAGCGTCAAGGCGGCTATCCTTCCCCTCCCGGTAGCCCATCGGACATCCTGGGATTGGAGTTCGCCGGAGTGGTTCTTGAGGCCGGCGATCGGGTGATTGGCATGGCGAAGGGGGACCGAGTTTTTGGACTCCTCGGCGGAGGCGGTTATGCCAGCCGTATCATCACCCATCACCGCATGGCTATTCCTATCCCCGATGGATGGGACTTTGTCCAAGCCGCCGCGACCCCGGAAGTATATTTCACCGCCTACGACGCGCTATTCAACCAGGCCAACCTCCAGATGGGAGAGACCGTGCTGGTCCATGCGGCGGGAAGCGGTGTTGGCACGGCAGCAGTACAGTTGGCCCACCATGCCGGAGCATTTGTGTTCGGTACAGCCGGTTCGGCGGCGAAACTGGCTGGAGCGGCCGAATTGGGCATGGACGTGGGCATCAATTATCACGAGCAGGACTTCGCGGCCGTGGTAAAAGAAAAAACCGCGGGCGCCGGGGTAGACGTGCTTATAGACTTCATCGGCGGCCCTTACTGGGACCAGAATATCGCTTCCATGGCCAACTTGGGACGCATTGTCGAGGTGGGCCTGATGGGCGGCGGCCAGGTCCAAGTGGATCTGCGGGACTTGATGGCCAAGCGTCTGCAAGTGTGCGGAACTACCTTAAGGGGCCGGTCCATCGAAGAGAAGCTGATCGTGACCGCCCAGTTCAAGCGCCACGTGCTTCCCCACCTGGTTTCCGGGAGCATGAAGCCGGTGGTGGACCGAACTTTTCCCTTGGAAGAGGTTGCGGAGGCCCACCGCTACATGGAAACCAACGCCAATTTCGGTAAGATCGTACTGACGATAGACTGAGCACCAGCCAACTGTGCCGGTGAGCGCAGAGGGCCGGAGAACTTTTGACTGAGCAGATGGGGCTCCAAATTAGAGAGCCCCATCACCTACCAAACATATATGTTGGACGGGGTTAACGCGGCGCGATCCAATCGGCGGCGCGTTCCCCTATCATGACAACCGTCGCATGGGCGCCCCCGGACCTGGGAACTCGCGGCATCACCGACGCATCAACCACCGACAACCCTTGAACTCCCTTGACGCTGCAGTATTGGTCGACTACCGCCATTGGGTCTGAATCAGGTCCCATCTTACAGGTGCCCGACACGTGCCTGGCGCTTCCCACGATCTGGCGTATCCACAGGTCCAAAGCGTCGTCGTCGGCCAGAATGTCGTCTGTTGGTTGGATCCGGTGATCGGCCAAGTCTTTGTACGCGTCGGATTCCAGAAAGCTGATGGCCATCCGCACGCCTTCCCTTACCCGCCGGATGTCGTTTGGATGCTGGAGATAACGGTAGTTAAAGGACGGCTGCACGCTGGGGTCGGCGGACGCCAAGCTGACGTTTCCCGAGCCGTCGGGCAACCCGAGAGTACACGATATCCGGGCCACCTGGTCCGGTGGAACTTCACCGGTCAGGTACTTGGTCCGTACACCAGCTACTCGCTCCTCTCTTTGGTCGACAACGGCGGTAGTCCTCAGCAACATATCGTTGGTCTCGCTGGACCCTTGGGAGGTGTAATGCAAACTAAAGTGAGCCGCTTCGTGATCGGCAGCGATGGTGACACCTTCTTTGACCTTGAAGGTAACCTGGGCGCTCAGGTGGTTCATCAGGTTCTGCCCTACGCCGGGGAGATCATGAACCGCCGTTATACCAAATTTCTCAAGTTGGTCCTTGGGGCCGATCCCCGATAACATGAGCAGGTGGGGCGATTTGATAGCCCCGGCGCTCAGCACAACCCGGTCTGCTTCAACGTTGAAGACCTCTCCCCCGCTTTCGACTTCCACGCCCACGGCCTTTAGATCCTCGATCAAGACCTTCCTGACGAAAACCCCTCCCCGCACCGTAAGGTTAAGACGGTGGCGCATCGGGTTGAGATGAGTCATGGCGGCGCTCATTCTCATGCCGTCAAGGTTGTTCGTGGGAGCCACCCCAACGCCGGAGGGGTTCGGACCATTGGTATCTTCGCAGGCCCCGAATCCAGCCTCCAAACAGGCGGCATGGAAGGCTTTTTGGATGTCAGGCCAGGCGCCTGACTGGCGGCGCCTTACCGGCATCGGCCCGTCCGTTCCATGGAAATCATCTCGAATGTCTAGATCATGCTCCGATTTTCTAAAGAAGGGCAAGACTTTGGTATAAGACCATTCTTCGTTGCCTAAAGAAGACCACGAGTCGAAATCCTCGGGCAATCCCCTTTGCATCGCCTGGCCGTTGATGGACGACCCTCCCCCGATAACCTTGCCCTGGGCCACGTGGATCTCCCCTTGCTCCTCGGTGATCGTTCCTCGCAACGCCCAGTTGTGTTTCGAGTCTGGGGATTCCGCATATCTCGTGTGGCCCCACTTTATCTCGTCCGGAAGATTGTCTGGGTCCGGGTAATCCGTCCCGGCTTCCAGCAATAGAACGGATGTATTCGGGTTTTCAGCCAGCCTGCTGGCCAGCACTGATCCAGCCGCTCCTCCGCCAACGATGATAACGTCATATTTCATAGACCCTCCTTGAACGCTTCGTCTTCTAAGTTAGGATTTCCCAGATCGTCCTGATTCCCGTGATGATAGCACTTTCTGGGTTGTCTCAAACTATCAATTCGGATTCCACACATCACCCGGCCCGATGCCGCTAGCAGAGTCCGAGCAAAGTATTTGGAGCTTAGTGTCGGACTTTGGTGCTGTCAATCATCTCTGGCTTAATATCAGGCCTATCTAGCGTAGAACTCGTTCCTTAGCCAATTGTGCCGGGACGGGCATTTTTGTTATCATTACAGTCTAAAGCCAGATAGAAATGGCTTAGAATGGCTTACAAGGAAAGTGACCAACATGAGAATCGGCCCGCTGGGCATACCGGAGCTATTAATCATTTTGCTGGTAATCATGCTGATTTTCGGCGCTAAGCGGCTGCCGGAGATAGGCTCCTCCCTGGGCAAAGGTATCAGGACGTTTAAGAGCGCTGTAACCGGTGAAGACGACAATGAAGCTGCCGGGAGTGAGGCCACGACCAGTTCAGACAAAGATCCGCTTTAGACGAACTAGCGTCGATAGAACATCATTCGGGTAAGTCAAAGGGACCGGCGATTGCCGGTCCCTTTTTATTGGGGCGGGACGTTACCGCGCACCACTGGTCAGTCAAGCTCGGGAAAAGGAACGATCGCCTCAGACCGGGTTCGCTTGCGTCCGGCCAAGCGGGCCAGCAGGACGCCGAGTTCGTACAGTACCAGCAGGGGCGCCGCCACCAGGACTTGGTTGAAGGGGTCGAATGTCGGCGTGATGATCGCGGCCAGTACGAAAGAAACGATCACCCAATATCGTCGAAACTTTCCCAGTATTCGGGTGTTGACAATGCCCAGAAGCGCCAATAGGTATATAACCAGCGGTGTCTCAAAAACGATACCCATCCAGACGAGAAGCCGGATCATCAGATTGACGATGTTGCTTATCCGAATCATCGGCGTCGCCACGTCGCCACCGAAGGTAAGCAAGAAGTGGAGCGCCGGCGGGGTCATAACGAAGTAGGCGAAAGCTACGCCCGCGGCGAACGCCCCCAGCACCGCCGGCAGAAAGGCGAGCAAATAGCGCTTCTCCCTTCCGGTCAGACCCGGCGCGACGAACATGATGAGGTGGTACAGGATCACCGGGGAGGCCAAGATGAATCCGCCGACGAAAGACACCTTGACGCTGGTCGTCAATAGTTCGGTCACCTCGATGTAGATCAACTGGGCTCCGGCATCCCCGCCCAGATCCCGGGCGGGCCGGACCAAAAACTCGATGATCTGCTTGAAAAAAGCAAAGGATACGGCGCTGCCCGCCAATAGAGCCAAAACGGAGATAAAAAGCCGCTTTCTCAGCTCCCCCAGGTGTTGAAGCAAAGTTAGCTGTTGGTCACTCATCCTCAGACTTGCCGGTGGTGTTTTCTTCTAAGGGAACTGCGACTCCGGGCTGGAGTTCATTCGTAGGGGCCGTCGTTGATGCCTGCGAAGGGGCCGAGGGAGGGGAAGTCTGGTCCAAGTCCACCGCAGAAGTCAGATCCGACATGGCGCTCCGCAGGTCCCGGATCACCTTGCCTGCGGTTCGCGCCATGTCGATGGACTTGGAAGGACCCAGCACTAAAAAGGAAACCAGGAAGATCACCGCAAGCTCCATGATACCCATGCCCATGAAGTTCATGGTGTTACTTCCGGCCGGAGCGGGCAGGTCGGACCGCAGACGGGCGAGTCCGCATCGGGATGGCTCAGTGTCCCATCAAACCCCAACTCGGCCAGCATCTGGCTCAGGCGGCAAAGAGGCAGGCCGATGATGTTGGTGTAGCACCCTTCCCAGGATCGGGCCGGGCGAAATTCTTCGTCCTGCACCGCGTAGGCCCCTGCTTTGTCCATCGGTGTGCCCGTCGCGATGGAAATCTCCATCTCGCCGTCCGTGAAGTCCCGAATCGACACGTCGCTGGCCATGCTGTCCGTTAGAACCCGGCCGTCTTCAACGTTCATCACGGTGATCCCGGTGACCACCTGATGGCTGGTGCCCCGTAGCTCCCGCAACATCCGGCGGGCATCATCGGCGTCGATCGGCTTTCCGTAGGGCCGGCCCTGGTGTACCACGACGCTATCGGCGGCGATGACGAACCCATGCTGGAACCGGGCGGCAACGGCCTGGGCCTTTTCCAAGGACAAACGTTCCGCCATCTTCAAAGGAATCTCGCCGGGCTGAGGCTCCTCCAGGATATCGGCGGGAACCACCTGGAAGTCCAGTCCCAAGCCAGTCAGCAACTCCCGGCGCCGAGGCGATGCCGACGCCAAAATGATTGGAGCAGCCGGAGCTTTACGGGTGAGCAAGGCCACGCACTCCACGTGATGGGTTTGGGGGAACATATCCAAAGGGACTACCTGTTCCAACGTGTAGGCGCTTTCGCACAGTAGTTTCAGGTCTCGGCCCAAGGTTTCCGCGTCGCAGGACACATAGGCTATCTTGGGCGGCGACAGCTCGATCAAGCTCTCTATCGTCCGGGGATGGCAACCGGCGCGGGGCGGGTCCAATATCGCCGCGTCTGGTTTCTCCGTAAGGTTGGGCAGCACGTCTTCGGTCCTACCCAGGACCAATTCGATGTTGGGGATCCCGCCCGTATTCAGCCGGGCGTCGGCCACCGCCGCCGAGGACTCCTCCACCGCGATTACTTTCCGGACGTAGGGCGCCATAAGGACGGCAAAGGTGCCGACTCCGGTGTAGGCGTCCAGCAGTACGTCGGTTTTCTTCACATCCAGCGCTTCCCGGATGACCTGCACCACTTGAACCGTCTGCTCCACGTTTACCTGGAAGAACGAGGGAGACGACACCCGAAACGCGTGCCCGTCGATCGAGTCACCGTAGAATTTCTGGCCGCTGGCCAGGGAGATCTCCGGATTGATCAGGGTCGGCTGCACCAGAGTATCCCTGGTTTCCTGCCCCGACCTTATGGAAAGCTGGGATGTCTCGGCGCATTTGCCTTGCAGCTCCGCCAGAGGGCCGTTGATACCCTCATGCATCAGCATGCAGCGATCGATCCGTACGAACTGCCGGGTCTGCCGATTCACGAAACCCAGGTCGCCATCCCGGTTTATGGTGAACCTGGCGTGGTTGCGATAACCGTACTGGATGGGCGACGGCCTTACCGGCAACACCGGAGATTCGATGAAGTCTCCCACCCGATGCAAAGCGTCGGCCACTTTTTCCTGCTTGACGGTCAGCTGGTGCTGGTAGTCAACGTGCTGCCACTGGCATCCGGAGCACACGCCGTAGTAGGGGCAAGGCGGCTCGACCCGCCATTCCGACGCCTCCAACACTTCTATCACCGACGCCGCGGCGTAGCGCCGGTGCACCCTGACCACCTCGGCGACCACCTTCTCCCCTGGTATGCCCCCGGTCACGAAGACGTCCGTCTCCTCCCATTGGCCCATGGCTTCGCCCAAGCGCCCCCAGGAGACCAGGGACAGGGTTATCTGTTGTCCTTTAACTAATTTCAATTCTTGCAATTAAGTACCTAAACAACAATATACAAGTAAGGAGGGCCGGAAGCCAATGATTCGTGTTCAGTTCCGTGCCAATCACAACGTTAGCAGTTCCCGAGAGACCAAGTATATGTCCCTTTTTAGAGAGGGGGGACTACAGGGGGGTCGTCCCCTCTCCGCGGAAAAACCTCCGCTTAATTCCCTCATTCATTAAGGAGGGGACGCTGCCGATTCCCGCGCGCCAAGCAGCGACTCCCCGATGTTGACCTTGGTCTGGCTCGGGTATAAACTGGGCAAATCTGGGGGGCCATTGGGGCAATTAATGAACCGCAACGGTCCCCAACGCATCTAAGTATACGTAAACCAAAATGCTATGGAGGCATAAACAATGTCGGAACCCTTTGAAGTCAACGAGGACAATTGGGATGCGGAAGTGCTAGAGTCGGATCTGCCCGTAATGGTGGATTTCTGGGCTGAGTGGTGTGGTCCTTGTAAGATGATTGCCCCGACCGTACATGAGATGGCGGTAGAATATGACGGTCAGATCAATGTCGGCAAGCTCGACGTGGACACCGCTCCTGCCATCGCCACGAAGTACGGCATCCGGAGCATACCCGCCCTGATCTTCTTCAAAAACGGCCAGCCGGTTGACCAGATAGTCGGCGCGGTCCCCAAGGGAGTCTTGAAGAGCAAGATTGACGCGGTGCTGGCCAGCTAAACAGACCAGCAGTTTATCGGGGGAGTGGAAGGGGCCCGGTGGCTCTTGCGGACTTCAAATCCGTTGTGCCTCGTGACGAGCGGGGTAGGTGGGTTCGACTCCCTCGCACTCCCGCCATTTAAATTAGGCTCAACAAACAGCCCCTGGGACCGCCCGGGGGCTGTCTTTTTGGGGCGGCCAGTTACCGCTTTCTCGGGCCAATGTGCACAGACTATTTCCGGGACAGCTTGGCATCAAGGGCCAGCAAGGAGGCTGCCAGGCCGCCCCGTTTCTGCCCGGCTTCATCATTTGATAACTAGGCTCCAACAGCGCTAAACTCCCCTGAGTCGGGCTTGGCCATCAAAAGCAGACCACCCAAGGAATCTTTCCAATTCCAGTGTAAATAAAAGCGCTCACTATCGTCATTCCCGCCACCTTGGCAGGAAACCTACAGGATCCCTGGCCATCTTTTAATTTACCCTTCCAGGCGAGTAAGCAGACGAGAGCCGTCGGCAGCAATATTGATGGCCAAATTACGCTAACGACCACGGTGTCGATGTGGCGCCTGGGGTACAGCGAGAACAGAACTTCAAGCTGAACAGGCAATTGTGGCTCACAAAGAGCAGCGTAAAGAGGGCTGCGGGGAATGCAAGCTAACCCGCGTTGGTTCGGCGAATCGTGGTCAGCGAAAGCAGCCCGCGGCTCTTGGCATCCTCGGGTTCTGGGAAAGCTTCTTATTATTAAAAAGCACGAAGCGGTGGGCTGTTGGTCAGAGCTTGTCCGCCTACGCCACGTGAAGGGTGAGTAGTCCGGATGGCAGGCGCGGGTGGACAGGTAGTACCACCTGGTCCGGGCCGCAGGTCCACAGGCACTGGCCCTGTGATTGGTCCAATACCTACATGGTCAGTCCCGGTAATTCACGAACTGCAGAGGTTGCTGGTTCTCCATCCCTTTGATCAGTGAGATCGTCGCCTGCAGGTCGTCCCTCTTCTTGGCCGAGACCCGGAGTTCCTGGCCTTGGATCGTCACCTGGACTTTCATCTTGGCGCGCTTCACTTCCTTGCTGATAATTCTACCCAGGTCACCGTCGATCCCCTGCTTGATGGACGCCGTCTCCCTCAAAACGCCGCCCGCAGCGTTCTGGGGTGTGCCGAAATCCAGGGCCCCCAACTCTACCTTTCGCTTGGCCAGGTATAGGCGCAAAAGTTCTACCACCTGTTCCATCTTCATGTTGTTGTCGGCTATCAACGTCATCGTATTTTCCGAGCGGGAAACGGCGCACTTGGTGTTGGCCAGGTCGAACCGCTGCTTGATCTCACGTTCGACGCCGTGGATGGCGTTATCAACTTCCATAAGGTCGGTCCGGGAGACTACATCGAATGATGGCATTGCGAAATGGCTCCTTCAGATTCCTGTTCCTGGGATGTCGGGGCGAAGGCCCTTAGAGATATCGCGCCTGGGGTACAGCTAGAGCGGAACCTCAAGCCAAACATGCGATTGCTGCTCACAAAGAGCAACGGAAAGAGGGCTGCGGGGAAAACAATTTCAGTACGAAGTAAAATCGGTTATCCTTGCTACCATTTTACTGTCAAACATGTTAACAGGTAGCAACACCCGGCAACACTACAGATACAAACGAGCGAAAAGGAGTCGGACAGGTTGTTCTAAAAA
>Ga0208336_1000322_pt1 | contig 19122 bp, 21 predicted proteins | sample DeeseametaMP0372_FD_184212 | JGI IMG/M metagenome (GOLD analysis project Ga0208336, IMG submission 184212) | Marine microbial communities from the Deep Atlantic Ocean - MP0372 (SPAdes) | ecosystem: Environmental > Aquatic > Marine > Oceanic | place: East of Porto Seguro, South Atlantic Ocean...
GTCCAGCTCAGATCAACCGTTTGATAGCTCGGTGTTGCAACCAATTCCGTTGGAGCCTGAACCGCAGCTTCCTGTAAAACTAATTTTATGGATGCTACTTTATTATCTCCAGATTGGTTCATATAACCACTCGTAAATGGATAATGACCGGCATTACTATCTGTCCACCCTTTACGTCCACGATTAGAAGCTGATGAACGCATATACACACCGCCACCGGTAACATAGGCTGTGTTGTCGTGACTGTATTCCACAATAATATTGCTGTTTCCATCCCAAATGAGGGCCGAGCTAAAAACGAATTGGTACCAGGATTCTGGAACAAAATCGCCTTGTACATAATTTGTAGGCCCATGTACGATCTGTACAGTTTCAAACGCACTGGCCAAGGATGTATTCGATGTCTGAACAATTCCAATACGCAAACTGTCAATATCTCGACCCGGCTGCTGGAATATCTTCAGCTGAATTCCGTTTATACTGGCGCCCGGAGCTATTCCAGCATCTGTCAGTTGTGAGGCCAGATACAAAGACTGGTGGCGAACATCGTGCCAATATGAATTAATAGGATACCCAGCATCATAATTGCCAACTGTGGATTCACTATTATTGGTCAACAGCTCAATAGCTTGACCAATTTCTGGATCATAGGGTGTTATGGAAATTTCATCGGAATAATCAGATTCGTTGCCTGTTAGATCCAGGGCAGTGATGCGATAATAATAAAGCTCTCCATTGGAAACATTTAAGTCCACATAACTAGTATCTTGATCTGAGTTTGCTGTGACTGAATCAATCAAGGTTGAAGCTGGTGAAGAACTCCCACGATATATCCTGTACAACGCAAGATCATTTTCAGTATTTGGACTCCATGCAAGAGTGACCTGTTCATCATCAGGAGAAGCAGAAAGGTTTGTTGGGGTGTCAGGGGGTGTACTATCCTGTATACCCTCTAGTTTAATATTGTCAATTACCCAATAATTAATATTATAACTATTGGGACCGTGTGCACGGAAACGGATCTGCACTTCTTCAGATGTTGGAAAATATTCACTTACATAATGAACATGGCTCCCCCAAGCAATGGTGTCGGCACTATTATCATAAGTTGCTATAGTGATCCAAGTGGTGTCTATTTTGATCTCAACTGCGAATTCTTCCAGTGTGGCCGTACTGTAGTTATTGAGATAAAGATCATATGTAAACGCAACAGAATCATTGACCGATGAACCGTCTAATACGGGAGATGTAAGCGAATGGCTGTAATCGGTTTGAGTGGGCGACCAGTTATATTTAGCCCCGGGGAGCGGTTGTCCTACATAATTATCAATCTGCCAGTTTCCTTCTGGTGTAAATGGAGATAAAGAACCATCTGTAAAATCCCTTGAGAATAGAACTATTGATTCCGCTAGGAGATTTTGGGTGGAAAACAGGGCAACCGTAAATGTTGCCAATAGATATATTCTTGATAGCTTTTTATTCATAACCCTTATTTATTCAGGCAGTGTTGGAGGTTCCGGTAAAACTGCTGGAGCATCATCTCCAGCCATAGCCATAGCAGCAGCTCCTCCGCCGGCCACGAGTAATAGGCCGCCCCATAACCACCAATTGGTTCCTCCTTTTTTAGCGGGTGCAACTGCAGCAACCGCACCTTCAGGCATCTTTTGTTTAGCTAATAAATGCTCCGGTGCCGTTAAGCCCAAAATTTCCCAGGCCAGGATTTCAATTTCAGTAATGAGACCGTCAATTTCACCTTTATAGGATTTACTGACTGTTTTAATGGTTGCGCCCGATTCAACAGAGAACATTTTACCATCGATAGTGTATGTGTTACCCAGTTTACCAAATGAACCAGAGATCATGTTCTTTACACCAAGCAGTGCACCCACTTCAGCGGCACATTCCGCTGATGTACAACCGGATTGCTGGAAGCCCTGTTCGTTCAAGATTTCTGACATCTGACCGCGTTCCACTAATATAACTGCATTGGTATTGGCTAACTCTGATGAAAGTCGATCCGTGAGGGTTGCTGCTTCCAATTGAGAAATGCCTCTTCCTTCAAAATCCAAAACAGCGACTGTATACTTACCGGATGCAAGTTCCGCTGCTGTTTCTTCATTGAGAACAGGATTGCCCTGGGCCAGTAATAATACTGGTAAAAACAAGCCTGCGATGGTTTTAAAAACTCTTAGTTTGGTCTGCATCATTATGCGCTCCAATTTATCAGAGTGTAGTATAACTTTTCAGTGCGCTGGAACACATGTTATTCTTCTTCAGCCATTAGTTCATCAATAATGGCGGATAATTCGCCTTCCAGATCTTCGTCTTCATGGAATCCCTGCCTGACTTCTCGAATTGTCTGAAATTTATCGATGACAAAGAGACGGGGCAATGTTTTTGCGCCATAGCGTTCTTTTGCCACTCCCCGGTTATCATATAAAATAGGTATGGTAATTCCCTTTTTGGCTAAAAAGGGTCCCGCTTTGGGCGAATTCTCATTTTCCCCTGTGCGGGTGGCTTCGGTGATATCCACCAGAAAAAATTTGACCTTTTCATTTTTATAGGCTTGATAAACATTTTCAAGATGGGGTAATTCTTTCATACAGGGCACGCACCAGGTAGCAAAAAAACTCAATACCACGGGGTAGCGATCCGGCTGGGACATAAATTTGCGCAATTTTAGATTACGTTCAACAGTCCAGTTCTTTAAGAATTCGAATTTACCTGGGGCATACATCAGCGCCCACGACGGTGCCAGGTCGCCGGGCTTTAAACCGGGGTCCTTGGTTGTATCATCCGGGACAGCAACAATTTTCCCCACATCCTGGGCAATGCCAAGTGCAGTTGTGATAAATAATACACTGACCCATTTAAGAATATTTTTCACGATCATTATTCCTTCTTAATTATTTATCAGTCTAGAACAAATAATACCCGACAATCACGAAGAACACCACCTGTTGTATTGGCAGATTGGATCTTCATAACATCAGAATTGCCAATAACAACGTCTGCTTTGTTCGCACCACTGGTTGCTACTCCTTTGATCACCAAAGGATTGCCTTTTACACGATCATCGGCTTGTGCTTTATCAAGACCCTTGGCATAACCAGCTACACCATTCTGGATTGAATATTCACGGGTATAATTACCGGGGCCGTAGATCACGCCCCCGTTCTGATCCAAAATACGTGGTGACATTGCAGGACGAATGCCTAAACCACGGACGTCAATGATCAGGCCTGTTATAGAAGATGTGGTTGGCGCAGCAGCATCCGTTGTTGCTGTCCCAGCTGCAGCTGCTGGTAAAAACCCTGCTGGCGGTGCCATAATCTCTGAAACACCGCTCATGGGGACTTCATAGGTCACTTCAATAGACGTATCACTTAAGTATTTTACATCACCAACCTGTACAGCTCCCCTGATTAGCCCCCGTACCTTGGTCTTGATCACATCATCAAACATGGCGTCACCCATGGTGGTTTCGCTGTCAACTGTGATACCATTAACAATTTCAACAAGGTTCCGCATGGCATCAACCTTTGCAATGCGTGCGGCAGACCGGCGTGCAGTGGCAGCATTAATCATGTTATCTGGGATATAACCAATTCCTGTTGCCTGGATGGTGCGGTCGGAATAATTAATGGTCCCCCGGTCAAATTGCTGGCCGACAAAGGATGATTGTCCAAAGATCAGGCTAAAACTGATCAATATGAATAATTTTTTCATAACTTACCTCGTTATTATTCTACAATTTCTGCTGTGACACGATTTCCCGATAATCCTGTCACTTTAAAATTTAAACCATCGGGCGATGTACGGCTTAAGCCCATGGCCAAATCCTGTGACTTTCCTTCAAATTCAACTTCATATTCAGCCACACCGTCATTTAAGCTTTTGGCGTAGGCGTTGCGGATACCAGAAACCGTTTGTGCTTTCAAGAAAGATTCAAAGGTCATATAGGACATAAAATCCGCATTTTTTAAGACAATATATACTTTAATGAAATTGGACTGCTGGGTGCTCCATTTTTCAATGAGCTGACGAATAATATCTGTGCCAAGGTTACCCGCCGCTTCATTGGTGGCATTCACACCAGCAGTGGATGGTGAAATATGGGGTTTCTTACCATGGGCATTTGGAACAACTGCCAGAATCTCACCGGTATCAGCGCGAACAATCTTACCATTTATATCCGCCTGGCCAGACGTCATACCATAAAATTCTCCGCCGGATGAGATTTTCGCCGTACCAATGACAATCACTTCTGCCCCCAGCATGCTGGCTATTTTTGCGGCAGCAGAAACATTCCCGGCTAAAGCCTGTTCGTAATCCGCTTCACCCTTCAGGGCCTGAACCAGTTGTCGATCAACGACATCAAAACCTTTTTCATAAAACATGCTCAAGAGTTTGGTCTCCGCAAAATCTGTGGGGGTATTATCAATAAGATTCTCTTCCCTGATCATAAAAATTATGCGGGGACGGTTCATGGAGTTCAGAAGGGTCTGCAGGGCTGCCTCATCTCGCATGACCTCGTCCAGCATTTCTGTCACTTCTGCAGCAATGGTTACTTCCCAAAGACCATCAGGCCCTTGCTTTTCAGATACCACTTTAAATGTTTTTACAAATCCTTGTGCTTTAGAATAAATATTATCACTAAAAGTGGTGGCGGTGACCACAGTTTCAGAGGAAATAAACGCTCCAAGGCCCACTTCCACTGCATCCCGTTTGGCCTGCTCTATAGCGGCATCTTTTGTCAGCCCATCCCCGGTTCCTCGGACGGTTTGCGCCTGGGCCCAGTTAAGAGACATAAATAAATAGAAGGTTATTCCTATCATTCGTGTTTGCAAAATGGTCTTCATTCTATATTTTTCCCCTGCATTGAGTATTGAGTCAAATTATCCAATCACATCTCGATATGCAATAATAAACATCGTCTTATGTGATCTATATCAATATATCAAATTCATGGTCTTTTATTTTAAATCAATTTTACCCTATATTCCAGCAAGTTTACTAACCAAAAGAGTTTTGCTATGAAACATTTCCTATATTCTGCACTTGCAATTTTTTTACTGGCTGGCTGTAGCCAGAAACCCCAAAGTGATATGGATACCCCAGAATATCACTTTAAGGCTGGTATGCGTGCAGTAGAGTCTGGTGAATACAATGCAGCATTAACATCTTTTCAGCGTTCCGTCGATCTGGACAAAAAATTTGCTCCTGGTTATTGTGGGCTGGGATTAGCACACGCACACCTTGGTAATGTAAAAGAAGCCAAGAAAAATGTGGACAAGGGTGTGAGTAAGGGCAGTAAGGATCCCGATGTATTGGCTCTAGGTGCCAGAGTGTGGATCACTTTGCGGGAACATGAAAAGAAATGGTTCAAGCGCGCTTCAAAACTCCTTGATAAAGCACTGAAAAGAAAGGAAAACCACGAAGCATCGCTTTATTACTACGGTGTTGCCTATTTATACAATTATGATTTTGATGAAGCTGAGTCGTATTTCCGGAAAGTCGTAGGTAAAAAAGGTGCATACGCCGGTAAAGCAGATGCCAAATGGAATTTGGCCCAGAAAATTGTCCGGGCCATGCCGGGAACTCCCGTGGGGAAGAAAGTGGCGCTGCACGAAAAGATCACTCGTGCCGACCTTGCTGTGTTGTTTGCTGAAGAATTAAAGATCAGCGAACTGTTTGCCAGAATGCCGCAGCAGAATGCTGGTTTTCAAACGCCGGGGCAAGCCAGCGCTGGTGGTAGTGCAGTAAATCCAGTGGACAGCAAAGGTCATTGGGCAGAAACCTGGATCAACGAAATGACTAAATACAGCGTCTTGGATGTGAGTCCAGACAGAAAATTCTATCCAGATGAAGTTATTTCCAGAGCGGAATACGCCATGGCCGTCCAGCGTTTGTTGGTTGTAGCAACAAAGGATCCCGGATTGGAAATACGCTATTTCGGAGAAAGTCCTTCCCGTTTCAGCGATGTGCCCAGCAGTCATTATGCTTACAACGCCATGGCTCTTTGTGCTGAAAGGGGCATCATGCACGCCGATATGATCACCGGTAATTTTAGTCCTTCAGGTCCGGTGACAGGTGCTGACGCACTGCTGATTATTCGCGGGATTCAGAGCTCTCTGCGCATGACGTTTTAATCCAGCCTTCTGTTTAAATTAAAGGCACATCGTTGATGTGCCTTTTTTATTATGCTCAATCTTGTCGATAAACTGATACTTCTTTATGAACTTGTGCTTACGGTGCATGTTCTATTATTTAAAACCAATATCCCCGATTGGGGCGGGCACATACAGTTAAATATTTTTGTTACTGGCTGGATATTCTTTTCAGCTTGGGCAGCAAATCGTTTCAATCGCCAACCGTTTAAATTCATCCACACCTTCTACCCCCTGTTTCTGCTCATCTGGCATTATCCCCAAGCCTGCGAACTACGGTATTCTGTAATCACCTCCAGTTTAGATCATATCTTAATACCATTGGATTTAGCCATTTTCAGGGTAGCACTTTATGATATCATTCCTCGAAATTTAAATTTGCTGAGTTTGGAAATATTCCACTTTTTTTATTTTTGCTACTACCTTTCCCTTGGTGTACCAGCATGGATCGTGTATAAAAAAAGACATTCTCAAATCAGTGCATATCTTTTTGTAATTATGGTGACCAATATCATTCATCAGTGGTTTGTAATTTTTTTCCCGGCGGATGGGCCGGTGCCTTTACGCCCTGATATTATGCCCGATGGAGTTTTGATGATCCCGATTATGAACTTGATCTACCAATTGGATGCCGGTGGCGGTGCCTTTCCCAGCCTACATGTGGCCGGAGCTGTTATCACCGGTATGTATGCTTATAAATTTTTACCTCAATGGAAATGGTTATGGATCTTCACTTTCTGTGCCATTACTGCAGCTACTGTTGTATGTTCATATCATTATCCAATAGATAGTCTTATTGGAGCAATTACAGGATGGTTTTGTTATATTTACATACCTCGAATCCATGACTATATCAACTCTAAATAAGTTCAAATTCACATTCCTGATTATTTCAGGAATGTTTTTCACAAGTTGTGTGGAAACTATCATTTATGTCCAAGTTCATCCTGACGGGCGGTATACCATGAATTTCATCACCAAAGGCGATTCCACCGATGTCTTCAACCATGATTTTCCCCATCCTGCCGGACCAGTTTGGATAACAAATATTAAAAAAAACCTTGGAGAAGATGATGATATCTGGGTGATGAAAACCAGCGGTATGGCTAATGGTGCCTTGCTTTTTACAGCAAGGGAAGATTCACTTACTGCTCTCCAGCATCCCCTTCAGGTAGAACGCAAAGAAGGCTACTTCACCACGCGATACACCCTGCGCAATGTATTTAAAGGACGCCAGGTATACCGCAAATACCCTGCTTTTGGACGCAGCCTCCAGGATAGTGATAAAGATTCCACGCGCTGGTTGGACGAAGCACTTTACTATATGTGTACAGCTGCTATCAGCGATCTGCAAAACGACCCCGAAACATCAATCGATTCCGATTTGTCAGAACGAGTGTTGAACCATATCCACAATACACTGGCCAGGGTTAATCAAAAGGACCTCTTTGAAGAATTAGTAAACAAACAAAACTTCATTGATCAAATGCTAAGACCCTTCCATAAAGATCTACCCATTGGCTACAGCACGCTTTTGAGTAAAGCTACCGATATTTATGAAGAAGAGCTGGAGCTCACCAGAAACCTCCAGGATGACCAATTCCAATATAAAGCCACTTTGCCGGGAGTTATTACATCTACCAATGCCGATACTATTTCTGGTGATACATTGAAGTGGAAATTTGGTTTGCAACAGTATGTAAATGATGATTACGTGATTTCTGCAGCATCGGTTGTGTATTCATCTCAGCGTATTCAGGTTGCTGTACTCTGCACTGCAGGATTATTTTTGATTATCTTATATTTAGTCTACAAACGAAGACACTGAAATAAGAAAACTTTTCTTTTTCCTATTACCTTTATTAATTTTTGCCAAACCAAAGTTCAACGATACAGAACTAAAATCCATGACACCCCGCTATTTTCAGCGCAACCATACAGCTCCAAAATTATTGGGTGTGAATATCTATAAAACACGAGAAGGTCGTGTATATCAAGTGGACATCATGACAAACAGAAATCGCACCAATGAAGATATGGGTTTTGCCTATTCAGCTCTTTCCAATTTGGGCCAGTACGCCAGGCAAAAATCCACACAATTTATCGTTGTGATGCACAGCGATGTCCGCGGCGAGCCGCCGCAAGTGTGTATCGGTAAGGCTAAATGCAGTATTGATACTTTCATTCATGAGCAGGTGAGTTATGAGAAATGGTATAAGGATTGTATCTATTTCAAGGAGATGTGAACTTGCCTTTTATCGACGTAAATTCCAGTTATATTTAATTGTTTCCGAGGAATAATTATGACAAATATATTTACAAAACACCCTAATTCCGTTGGTGAATCCTACCTGGTCCATGGCGCTAAAGCCGTCGGTTATAGTGTGCAAATGCTATTTGCAAGCATTTGCTGTATAGTCCATGCTGTATTTCCTTTTGTGTTTCAATCAACCGCCAGCAATATTGCCCGCAAAGTGTGTATGGACGTTGATCAGCGTCGCGAACTGATATAGCATTTTTTCATATGGGAAATACTCGTTCCCGCATTTTATATATAAATCTGCTATTTGGCCTTGTTTATGGAGCTGACGATATTCCTCCTAAAGGACCTTTTTCCATAACCCCAAAGGTCTTCCACCATCCCGATGAGGTGGTCTTCAATTCCCGCCCCTATAACATGGATCTATTTGTGGACTTTGATGAAAGCGAGATCGCATCAGCCAGTGTTTTTATCAAAACAGATGCCATGGATAACTATACTGAATATCCTTTAGATATAATTCGGGCCCGTTATCGTCACCAGTTCAGTCCACTTTTTACACCTGCAAAAGCGATCGAATATTTTTTTGTTGTTTCTTTATATAATCATGCCATTTATGCGGCACCATTGGACAAGAATGGATATATCAACATTGTGAAACGTACATTGGAAGATCCTGCAGAATATTTTAAACGGAGACTGGCCCAGCGGCGATGAAAATCCAGGATAAGATCAAAAAGCTGCGGGCAGAATTAAACGATCACAATTACCGTTATTATGTGTTGGATGAACCAGTCATTGCTGATGTTGAATACGATCACTTATTGCGAGAACTGCAGGCTTTAGAAAAAACACATCCAGAATTAATAACTGAAGATTCTCCAACTCAACGTATTGGAGCCCATCCATTGGAAGCTTTTGGGACTCACCAGCATCGCCTGCCTATGATGTCTTTAGCCAATGCCATGGACTCCGCTGAGCTGTTGGCTTTCCACGACCGTTTAATTCGCAAGCTGGGCGAGGAGCAGGTCATTGAATATATTGCCGAGCCCAAGCTGGATGGACTGGCAGTGGAATTGGTGTATGAACACGGCCGTTTTGTGAATGGTTCGACCCGTGGTGATGGCACTACTGGTGAAAACATCACCCAAAATTTGAAAACTATCCGGGCGATTCCCCTCGCATTGCGCAGTGCTAAGCAAGCAGAGCCTACATTATTAGAAGTGCGGGGAGAAGTATTTATCCGCAAGGATGATTTTGAAACATTGAACAAACAGCGGAAAGCTGCTGATGAGTCTGTTTTTGCCAATCCCCGAAATGCCGCCGCCGGCAGCCTGCGGCAATTGGATTCCAACATTACAGCCACGCGTTCCCTTTCCATATTTTGTTACCAAGCCGGGGCTATTGAAGGAATATCATTTGATACACATAGTACATTCCTGTCCGCATTGAAAGATTGGGGTTTTCCTGTAAATCCAGAGATTAAAGTATTAAATGGAATTGAAGAAGCAGTTGTTTTTCATACTGATTTGGAAGCCCGCCGCAACACACTCCCCTATGAAATTGATGGTTCAGTTATAAAAGTAAACAATTATGCCTTGCGTGAAGAATTAGGAGCAAGGAGCCGCTCTCCCCGCTGGGCTATTGCCGGAAAATTCAAAGCACAGCAGGAAACAACTGTTATTGAAGATATTATTCTTTCCGTTGGCCGTACAGGTGCTGTGACACCCGTGGCAAAACTACAACCTGTTAAAGTGGGCGGTGTTATGGTTTCCAACGTAACTCTTCATAATCAGGATGAAATTGAACGTAAGGATATTCGCGTGGGTGATACTGTTTTAATCCAACGTGCAGGTGACGTCATCCCCCAGGTTGTTAAGGTTATTATAGAAAAACGTCCGGCTGGAACAGAATCTTTTAAAATGACAAATGTATGTCCGGAATGCGGACATGAGGTTCATCGACCGGATGGCGAAGCAGTGGCCCGCTGCCAGAACCTCTCCTGTCCCGCCCAAGTGAAGCGCAGTATAGAACATTTCGTATCCAAGAATGCCATGGATATTGATGGCATGGGTGAAAAGCTCATCGATCAACTTGTAGAAGAAAATTTGGTGAATTCTGTAGATGATTTATTCAGGCTCACTGTTGATCAATTAGCTGGCCTGGAACGCATGGCAGAAAAATCAGCAGATAATATTTTATCTGCTTTGAATGATTCCAAGTCTACAAGTTTTCATCGCTTTGTCCATGCCCTAGGCATACGTAATGTGGGTGAACATGTTGCCAAAGTTCTGGAAAAAGCCTGCGCTGGAAATATGGATAGCTTTATGACGGTGAATATAGAACAATTGGAAGCAATTGATGAAGTGGGTCCCATCGTGGCGGAAACCATCGTAAAATTTTGGGCCGATGACAATAATGTGCAGGTCGTCAATAATTGTTTTGAGCTGGGTATCACTCTAAAAGAAACCACAAATGAATCTGAACAGATCTTTACTGGGAAAATATTTGTATTCACCGGATCGCTGGAAATCTTTACACGCCGAGAAGCTAAAAATATAGTAATATCCCGCGGCGGAAGAGCAACCGGTTCGGTCAGTGCGAAAACAGACTATGTAGTTGCCGGCCCAGGAGCCGGTTCAAAACTGAAGAAAGCCGAAGAACTGGGTGTAACTATATTAACGGAAGAAGACTTCCAGAATATGATCAAATGAAACGTTTCTTAATTTTTCAGATATTTTTTACGTTCGCTTTTTCAGAAAGCTTTTTTACAAAAACAGATATTTCCCTAACCACAGCACTTGAAGGAAAAAACGTTTCTCTGTATATGGATGTTGCCATGGAGGGGCTGGCATTAGCGACACCTTTTATCGAATTAGGTCTTGCTGGGTTTAATCAAATTGAAAATGATAAACTTACTCCGCTGCTCGCTTCAAGCCTTGGTGTACAGCTGCCCACTGCTTTTGGAAAATATGTTTTCAAACGAGAACGCCCCCAACGACATTACAAACCAAGGTTGTGGAATACTCGCTGGACATCCTCTTTTCCATCTGGTCATACCGCCACAACAACAGCTTGGGCGTCAATCATCTCAATGATACATCCACGTTCTACTCCTTGGATGATCGGATATACGTTACTCACAGGATACAGCCAGGTCTATGTAGGTAATCACTATATTTCAGATATTATTGCTGGCTGGGTGTTAGGCTACGCAGTAGCTTCTTGCACATATGGATTATATAATGACAATACAAGTAAATCTGCTGTAACTCCACAATTGAGAATCATCATACCTTTACCATGAAGTATATTTCATTCATTTTTTTCATACAATTCTTATTTCCCGGTGAGCCCAAACTTTCGTCAATTAATTTTGCTGAAGGATACACTAAACCAGTATATATCTGCCAGCCCCCGGGAGACAATGATAGACTCTTTGTTTTGGAACAAAAAGGAGTTATCAAAATCATTAAGAATGGAAAGAAAGTCCGAAAACCCTATGCTGATTTGCGTAACAGGATTCACAATCCCATCAAGCCCGGGGATGAACGCGGACTTTTAGGCATGGCTTTTCATCCCGACTTTCAATCCAATGGTTTTGTTTTTCTCAATTATACAGATGAGGATGACCATACTATCGTATCCAGGTTTTCTGTTTCTGATAATCCCGATAAACTGAATACAGATACTGAAAAAGTATTAATCAAACTAAAACAGCCTTTTTCCAATCACAACGGCGGGCATATGGTTTTTGGCCCTGATGGCTACCTCTACATTTCATTAGGTGACGGCGGAAAATGGGGTGATCCCTATGATAATGCCCAAAATCTGGAAACACTTTTTGGATCAATCCTGCGGATTGATGTGGATAATGGTGATACCTATGCAATTCCAGGGAACAATCCATTTGTTGATGTGGAAAATGCAAAGGGTGAGATCTGGCTTTACGGCCTGCGTAATGTTTGGCGCTTTTCTTTTGACCGTGAAAATGGGGATGTTTACCTTGGGGATGTCGGGCAGGATATGTGGGAAGAGATCAATTTTATTTCAGCAAAAAAAGCAGGTGGACAAAATTTTGGCTGGCGGGTGATGGAAGCCAATCATTGCTACAATCCACCAGAAGACTGTGAGCAAACAGGAATTCTACCCATTTACGAATATCCCAATGATGCTAATTATATGAAAGTTCTAACCGGTATGGATGAACCCAACGTGGATGGTTGTTCTGTTACCGGAGGCTATGTATATCGCGGGGAAAATATTCCCGGTCTGCAAGGCACTTACTTTTTTGCTGATTACTGTTCAGGTAATATCTGGACATTTAAGGAAGTGGATGGCAAAGCTATTGAATTTAAAAACCGCACTGAAGAGATCAGCCTTGGTGGTGGAGAGTTTACCAATTATATTTCTTCTTTTGGTGAAGATAATAATGGTGAGCTATATATTGTGGACTATAATGGAATAATCTTTAAACTTACTGCATCGGAATAAAGGGGAACACGTATGATGAAAATAGAAGAAATTGTTGATGATATTGTTTTATTCATTCTTGCAGAACATGAACCATTGAAAGAATTGGGTATCACTCAAAATAAATTGTTTGCCAAAGTGTTGGGCTATGATGAAAACGGCATCTGGATTGAAAATCCTGATTTCCGATTGCCCAAGCCATCAAAAAAAGATCCAAAAGCTTACAATTCAGTGACAGCTTCCATATTAATTCCCTGGGTTTATATTTCATCCATCGTTCATTTTCCCAATGTAGAAGGCTTTGATTTTCCCAACCCCTTTGATTCGAAAATTGGTTTCGATTTAAACAATTGACTTCAGCAGCTATTCATATTGCCGGTCTTCATAAATCATATGAAGATACTGTCGCTCTCCGTGGTGTTGACCTTACAATTGAAGATGGCCAGTTTTACGGCTTGCTGGGTCCCAACGGTGCCGGGAAAACCACGACCATCCACATTCTCACCGGCCTTGTAATAAAAGATAGCGGTGTTACAGAAATTTACAATAAAGATACTGTAAAAGACTTTCGCTTCACCCGTTCACAGCTTGGTATCGCCCATCAGGAATTGCCTGTGGACTGGTTTTTTCCCATTGAAAAATTGCTTTATTTTCACGCCGGTTATTATGGAATTACCAAACAAAAGGCCAAACCGCGAGTGGAAGAATTACTGGAACGATTAGGACTGATGGATAAGCGTACATCCCGATTAAGACAATTGTCCGGTGGGATGAAACGGCGCTACCAACTGGCGAAAGCATTGGTCCATGACCCAAAGATCCTCATCCTGGATGAACCTACCGCCGGTGTGGATGTAGAACTCCGTCATGAGCTTTGGGATTATTTGCGAAAGCTGCATCAAAACGGGAAAACCATTTTACTGACCACACACTATATTGAAGAAGCTGAACTCTTGTGTGAAAAAGTTGGAATTATTGATAAGGGTAAAATCATTAAGGAAGGATCTCCAAAAGAATTAACCACTGAATTAGGTAAAGCAGGAATTAATATTCGCCTCACTGGCTGGAAAAATGAATTAAACGATGCCCTGTCCGAGTTTTCTTTCACCCTTGAAGACGGTCGCTTGCACTTCACCGTTCGTGATCCTGAAGAAGCCATGGCCAGAATTATTCAAATACTATCCAGCCATGGATGTCACATTCAAAGCGTAGCAACAGAGAAATCATCTCTAGAGGATGTATTTCTAAGCCTTACAGGTAAAGGGATCAACTAATGACCGGTATAAATTGGATTGGATTTTACACCCTGACTTATCGGGAAGTTGGCCGTTTTTTTACAGTTTATCGCCAAACTGTTTTGCCAGGACTGATCTCATCAGCATTGTATATACTGATCTTTGGTTTTACACTTGAACGGCGCATCAGTGAAATTGACGGTGTTCCCTATACCCTATTTATCCTACCGGGCTTGATAATGATGAATACACTGACCAATGCAAGTTCCAACACATCTTCATCCATGCTGCAAATGAAACTCCTGCAGCAACTACCGGATATCTTAACAGCACCACTTTCCAGTCTGGAAATTTGTTTGGCTTATATCATTGGCGGCACAGTGCGCGGCATGGTAAATGGTATACTTGTTATGCTGTTGGGAGTACTGCTTATTGATATGCCTGTCCAGCAGCCACTGGCTACGATTGGTTTTATTTTTCTCGTTTCCTGGGCTTTTGCCAGCATGGGTTTACTGCTGGGGCAATTGGCCGATACCTGGGATCAACTGGCCATGATGCAGAACTTCTTTTTAACACCATTGAGTTTTCTGGGGGGTATATTTTATTCCATCCAGATGCTGCCTGAATGGGCACAAGAGCTGTCATTCGTGAATCCGATCTATTATATGATCAACGGTATTCGTTATACAATACTTGGAGTATCTGATTCATCACCATATAACAGTTTTCTCATGGCTGTTTTCATAACAATTTTATTTACTGTGGCTGCAATTCTGCTGATGAAAAGCGGCAAAAAAATCAAACAATGAAATGTATTATTCTCATCTTACTCATTGTTGGCTTATCGGCTGAAGAACAAGAAGCCCCTACAGCTAAATGGACCCAGTATGCCCGTGCAGGACTATCCCAAGATCAAAGTGTAAACGGCGGACATGCATATTATCGGCTCAATCGCAGGTCGCCCGTTACCTTTCGTGATTTGCGTCTGTTTGGCTATGGGCTTGGTGATGATTCATACATTTATATACGGTATAAAAGCAGTATGAAATATAACCCTGATGGTAAACTCTACAACTTTACTACTGCTTCTTACCAAAAAAACACCCGCGCAGAATTAGACCTGCGCTATCATTTCAACCAGGGCATTGGATATTTTATCAGTGATTATAATACAGGTCACGTCCATACCGAATTGGGCCATGCTTATGATATGTCTGACTATCTCAATGATACTCGAAAGACATCCTACTTAAAGGGTGGTTTATTCTGGGATCATGAAATGAATAAAATTAGTTCCAAGTTAGATGCCGAATGGTTTCAACAGATCAGTGATATAGTGGATGACGATCTTTCGCGGTTGCAGATCTTTGCAGAAATAACATACCACTTAAATAATTCACTGGCACTCATAGTTGGATTTGAGCAAGATTACTATACAGCAAGCAAGCAGAGCCCGCAGTCATATTATTTATCATTGGGTTGGCAGAAATAATTCTGTGATATTGGACACAAACACAAAGTGGAACTCGCTTTATATTCACGGTTAATTCAAACTCAAATATTTAAACAAATCTTATTTATAATTATCATATTTTTTCTTTTCCAACCGTATAAAACATTACACCAGATTTTAATATTTTGATAGATATAGGTAAAATAACTAGTTTTTGAGTGTTCTTTATCTGGAACTTTTATTTAGAACTAGTGGTAAAAAACTTGAATACCCTCACATAATAATACGCAGGAGAGAGAATATGAAAAACATTCTAATTATCAGTTGTTCTATAATGCTGTTATGTAGCTGTGCTGGCAGTAAACCTGATAAGACTGATAAGCTAACTCTGGGTTCAGTGCAAAGCAAAATATTCAAAGGCCAAAGTCAATCAGCGGTAATAGAGGCATTGGGTTCGCCTAATATTATTACTAAAGATGCGCAAGGCAAGGAAGTATGGACTTATGACCGCATATCTCGTGATGATGAAGCATCGTCTGGTATTGGATTCTTTATTCTTAACCCTATTAGCTGGTTCACTGGTGGGGGAATAGGCAGTAAATCTTCTTCCAGCACATCATCAAAATCACTTACTGTCTTAATTACATTTGACAACAACAAGAATGTACTGGATTATACCTATCAAAGTTTGAAGTACTAAATGTTTCACCGTTTATTATACCCAAAGACAGTGCAAGGCAAAGTACTGCACTTTTCATTAGTAGCCTATTTAAGTATTTCAATTATCGGCTGTACTGCAACACAACCAACCGTAAAGCCGCCGACTACTATAGCGCGGGCCATGGAAACCCGTACCTTCCAAAAGGACATGAAAACAATTTTAAAAGCAGCTATCAATGCTTTGCAGGATATGGATTATACCATAAATGTTTTGAATTCAGATGTCGGTCTCATTACTGCCAGCCGAACAACTGAACAACAAAAATCAGAACTAGCGAGCGATGAAGAAGAAAAAGGGCTCAGTAACTTTGAAAAAGCATGTATTGCTGTTGGTGTTGTTTTCATTGTTGCAATGATTTATTCAATAATTTTTGATGACGATGGAGCTACTCGTGGTGGTGGGAGAAGTGGTGGTGGTAATAGTAGAGATGGTCCAACGGGTCCACGGATTTACCGCTATAAAGTGACCGTTAATTTAAATGATATGGATACAGAAAATATTAACATCCGAGTCAGTGCCAGTGGTGAAATTGAACAAGATGGTAAAATTCTCAGTACCGGTGGTGTCCATGAGCCTGAATTCTTTCAACAATTCTTTGCCAATATAAATAAAGCCCTTTTTCTTGAAAATCAAGGACAATAGTTTATTGTTCTCTTATTATAGTTAAGAAAATAATTTTTTTATTCAACTAAATTAATCTTTAAGTAGATCTCTTACTTTTTCCAAGCTCCCATCAATCTTATCATTAGGGGTGAGTCCCAAAATTTCTGCTATCAGCGGATAAATGTGGATATTTTCCAGCGTTGGTCTTGAATACCCATCTTTGAACGCCGGACCGTCAGCCAAAAAAATGGCATGCATGCTGCGCAATTCATTATCATAGCCGTGAGTACCACCGTGGAGGAATTTCAAATTAAACTTATCCGCCCCAAAATATTTTTTATCTAATATAAACCAGCCTTCATCTGCCACGAGGAGTACATCTTTGATACGGTAATGATTTTTAAAATGATATCGATCAGGAATTTCCTCTTTTTTATATACACTCATATGGGGCACACTTTTTAATTTTTTTACAATGGTGTTTAATTTCTGATTATCCTCCCCATACAACATTGAAAACGGACCGGAACCTTCTTGTTTAATTCCCGATAGTTTGACATAATCAGATAGATCAATCGTCCGCTCGGGGCTGATGGCTGCCATGCCATGATCCGCAACCACAATAATGTTCAGATGTGGATATATATCCAACGATTCCATTGAAGAAATAATCATTCCCATTATAGTATCCATGGAATCAACCATGGCTTCTGTTTCCGCTGATTTAGGGCCATAGCGATGACCTGCATCATCCGGTTCATGAAAATACAACATTATCAAGTGTGGGCGTTTTTCCTCTGGAAGGGTGAACCATTTTGCCACTGAATCAACCCTCGCCAGAAATGGAAAATCGTGATCGTATTTCTTCCAGATACTGGACCACACGCCGCCAACAGGTGCTTCGGACCCCGCCCAGAAATAAGATGCTGTTTTTACACCCTGTTTTTCTGCTGTAACCCAAATGGGCTCTCCGCCATAAAACCGAGCATCTTCTACTTTCGAACGATCGGAAAGAGTGAAATACTCGCCCAGTTTTTTATCGTAGAAATGATTTCCAATTAAACCATGATTTTCAATAAACATTCCGGTGGCAAGACTATAGTGGTTTGGAAATGTCTTGGATACAAAAACTGGTTTCATGCCATCTGCTTTTACTCCATGCTCTGCTAAACGGTCAAAGTTTGGCGTATTGTACCAGTCCAGATAATCAGCCCGAAAGCCATCAAAGGAAATGAGCAATACATAGGGTTTTTCCTTCGCTTCGAGAGTGAATACAAATAAAAATGAAAATAAGAGTAATCTGCGCAGGTAGTTCATATAATGGTTAAAATCCGGCGCAGAAATTGAACTGAATCTTTAACGATGCACAAGACCTTTATGGAAAATTTGCGCAAGGATATGGTTGAAAATCAGTTGCGTCAGCGGGGTATTACAGATAATCGTGTCCTAGATGTCATGGGTACAATTCCCCGCCACCTCTTTGTTAATGAAGACCTGCAGAATGAAGCGTACATGGACGGCCCCCTGCCCATTGGCTTTGGTCAAACCATCAGCCAGCCCTATATAGTAGCTTATATGACAGAGATTTTAAAATTAGAACAACAGCATTCTGTTTTAGAAGTGGGTACCGGCTGCGGTTATCAAGCAGCTGTTTTATCTTCTTTAGCCCAAAAAGTTATCTCTCTGGAACGGATTAAAGAATTGGCTGTATCCTCACGTAAGCAGCTTCAAGAGCTGGGGTTTGCTAATGTGGATGTCATCAATGCCAACGGCTGGAATGGTTATCAAAAAGGAGCTCCCTATGACAGAATTATAGTCACCGCGGGTGCCAAAAAAGTTCCGGAAGCCCTAATAGACCAATTGGCCAACAGTGGTATAATGGTTATTCCTGTAGGTAAAATTATGTTCAGCCAAACACTGCGCATCATAAGTAAAGACAATAATGGAAACGTTATTAAGAAAAAATCATTACCCGTCAGGTTTGTACGTTTGGTAAATAAATGAAAAAGACCGCGTTAATATTATCACTACTAATTATCCTCCGGGCTGACAATTCAGAATTATCAACACCAGCACATTATGGTCCCGTGTCAGCTGTTAGAATTCAATCTGAATTTGGTGAACAAAGTATTATATCAATTGATCCTGCCCTTGGTTCAGCACATAGAAATTTTCCACAAAATGATCCCCATAGCCAGGAAGCTAAT
>Ga0208336_1000341_pt1 | contig 18501 bp, 15 predicted proteins | sample DeeseametaMP0372_FD_184212 | JGI IMG/M metagenome (GOLD analysis project Ga0208336, IMG submission 184212) | Marine microbial communities from the Deep Atlantic Ocean - MP0372 (SPAdes) | ecosystem: Environmental > Aquatic > Marine > Oceanic | place: East of Porto Seguro, South Atlantic Ocean...
TGTTGCTGATACTTCGTGGTCTGGTTGGAAAGAACTCCTTTGGGTTAACTGGAACGATAAGAACACTCAACGACAGAAGACCATTCTGAAGACCGTATTGGAACAGGTATCGCCGAAGCCAACGAGGGTGGCCCCGTCTAGAGCATCGTTTCCCGGTCAAATTTCACGCGAGTGCTCCTCGACATCTCCAAGTTGACTCAGCCCGACGCTCGGCGGACAATGCCGGTTATGATTACCGCGACCGCGGCGTAGTTGTTGGAAATTGGCGTCGCCCCTGGAATCTAAAGCCGGAGAAACAAGTGGCAGGGATAGGAGAAGCTATGGCACGACAATTGTCCGACCTTATTGCCCCCGGTGAGCCGGAGCAAATAGCCAGCGGGTTGCAGTTCACGGAGGGTCCACTCTGGCATCCTGGAGGGTACCTGCTGTTCAGCGACATACCCGCCGACACCATCTACCGGTGGGAACCCGGTAGAGAGGCCAGGCGCTACATCAAGCCCAGCCGCCAGTCCAACGGTCTCACCTTCGACCCGTTAGAGCGGTTGATAGCCTGCGAGCACCAGGGGAGGCAGGTTTCCCGTATCGTCCCAGGCGGCGCCATGGGGACACTGGTGAACAATTACCAAGGTAAGCGGCTCAACAGCCCCAACGACGTGGTGGTGCATTCCAATGGCAGTATCTACTTCACCGACCCACCCTACGGTATCCTTCCAGACCTGGGAGAGATTGGCTTTTTTGGAGTTTACCGCGTCGACACTGACGGCAGCATCACGCTATTGGTGTCGGACTTCATACGCCCCAACGGCCTGGCCTTCTCCCCCGATGAGTCTGTGCTGTACATCGATGACACGGAAAACCGCCACGTGAGGGCCTTCGACGTGCAGTCCGACGGATCCTTGACCCATGACCGGGTGTTCGTGGACATGAACGTGGAAGCCCCGGGCAGTCCTGACGGGTTGAAGGTTGACGTTGAGGGAAACCTTTACATAACCGGCGGTGGTGGTCTTTGGATAGTGGAGCCGGACGGAAACCACGTGGGCACCGTGGCCTTCCCCGAACTACCGTCCAACGTAGCCTTTGGTGGGCCCGACAACTGCACGATATACGTTACCGCCCGCACTTCGGTATTCAGCATTCAAGGCAAGGTGGCGGGCACAAAGGTCTGGTAAGACGGGTTCGCTTTACCTGGGAAGGGAAAGTACTAGTTGGTCAATCTAGATAGGCGAATGTCCACGGATTGTCCACGAACCGTCAAAACTCATAATGTCGTCCCGTCGGGGTAAGGAAATCTCAGAGAAAGACAGCCTAATCAGTTGGTCACTTCTTTGTTACTTCCCAAATCAGGCCGTCCGAGTCATTATACCCATGCCGTAACCATCCAACATGTGACGTACTTCGCTGGTACGGCGGTGGACTGGACAAGCTCTTACTCCTTAATTGACCCATCTAAGTAACGTGACTTGAGGATAACCTTCCAGTCCGCCAAGTACATGCTGAACGCCGTTGAATTGAGTGGCGTAGGATTCTGCCCGGCTCAGTTCACGGCTGGCGATTTAGAAGGTTCTCACTTAACCCTAAAATTGTGAGCTGGGGTTGTCCAACGAAAAGTGCTGGGATGCTGTAGCAGTATTACCAATTATCGACACCGGCAGCGGAATATAGTTTACCAATAGTGTTAGCGAATCTAGGCGGTTGACTCATTATGGTTTTTTATAGCTGATATCATGTCGTCACAGACAATCAACTTGATCTCGGAAAATGGACAAGCTCCGTCAGGGCTGCCAATTTATTGGTAATAGGGCCAAGCAAATTTAGTTACGATGTACGAATATAATGCCAGAAATTATGAATAATATCCTAGATGTAGTTGCTCCATGGCTTTTGGTTCATGGGATCAAAATTTTCTTCATCATCCTTGTGGCGTTTGCGGTTCACAAATTAGGGGGCAAGGCGGTGGAAAAAACAATAAGAATGGCGGTGCCGCCGGATGATTTAAGTCCAGACGCAGAACGTAAAAGAGAAGACACCATGATTCGAATTTTCGTCTTCGGACTTAAGATCACAGTATGGTCTATCACAATAGTGATGATTCTTCCTGAGTTTGGTGTAAACATCGCGCCCATACTAGCTGGGGCCGGGGTACTGGGTTTGGCAATCGGCTTTGGCACTCAGAATGTGGTTAGGGATTTCTTGGCTGGCTTTTTTGTAATTATTGAAAACCAATACCGCGTGGAGGACTATGTCTGCCTGAATGATACTTGCGGAACTGTAGAGGATGTTACTTTACGAAAAACGATTCTTAGAGATGTGCACGGCGTAACGCATCACATTACCCATGGGACGGTGAATAGAGTTGCCAATTATACAAAAAAGATGGCGACCGCCCGCATGGATATAAGCGTCGCTTACAAAGAGGATTTAGACCATGTGATGGTAGTAATAAATAATGTAGGAAAACAAATGGCGGAAGAATCCCCATGGAAAGAGAACACTCTTACTACCATCCAGGTTGTGGGAACGGGACCCAGCAACTTTGCCGAGTCCGGCATCGAAATAACGGTTGCGGGTGATACGAAGCCCGGCACTCAGTGGGGCATGTTGAGAGAATATCGAAAACGGATCAGGTATGCATTTGACAAAGAAGGCATAGAAATCCCATTCCCGCAGAGGACGGTCTGGCTACAAAAGGAAGGCGCTCAATGGCCAGGCCGTCAAATACGGTGACGATGCGTAGATGCTTCTGTAGGACTTAACTTGACCAGGAACATTCACTGCCCGAAATTGCAGCGACGCTGGCGCTCGGGCAGTTGGCATAGTCAACAACTCCGGTTTCAAACTCAGGGAGCAATTTAGCACTTACTCCCGGCTCTGGTGCTCCTGGTCGGCGTCCTGGGTGGAAGTCATCGTGCACGGACATTTTTTGAGGCCATCATAGCAGGCACAAAATTCCTTCATCGCGTCATTCGGCCCTACTGATATCATGTCGTCATGATTACCAATAGAATTCCTCTTTATCACGGATTCGTTCTTCTCTTTCTCGGACTAACTCCAAAAATCTGACCCTTGCAAGCAGTAGTATCGCTTCGAGATTTAGGATACCGACACAACGAATTCTCGAAGGGGTGCAACATGCCTGCCGGAGAAATCCCCGGTGGTTCAGTTGGGGATCGTCAGCCAAATCTGCCCCGGTTTGGACCACACCCGCAGATACTCTGGCTTCGTCGACGAGCCGGTCAATCTGCCGTTGTGTCCGTTCGCTAGCCATGGTGGGAAATATTACGTCTGAGTCGGGTGCTTGTCCACTGCCTGCCATACGCGCTCCACAAAGGGAGTCCCTATGAGTCCTACCACCCGAAGCCACAAAAGTTGTGAAATTGATAGCACCAGAAGGACTTGGTTTTGGGCAATCTTCTATTGGGAACGATGCGGCCTTAAGCTTAATCACGTACCGCCATGTAAACCGTGTAATGCGCCCCGCCCTTACCCTTCCCGCGCGCCTGCAACGCGACTTCTTCCACTTGGAATCCGGCTCGGCGGAGGCGTTTGGCGAAGGCTGGTTCGGGGCCGGAGGACCATATGGCTAGGACGCCTTTGGGCCTTAGGGCGGCGAAGGCGGTGGTGAGGCCGTTGGGGCTGTAGAGCCAGTCGTTTTCCTTTAGGGTGAGGCCCTGGGGGCCGTTGTCCACGTCCAGCAGGATAGCGTTGTAGTCGTCCTTGGCGGTCTTTATCATCTGGGCGACGTCGGCTTCGTGGACGGCGACACGATGGTCGTCCAGCGGGTTGCCGGCCAGGGGGGCCAGAACGCCCCGGTTCCAGCTCACCACCTCGGGGACCAGTTCGGCGACGGCCACCTGGGCCTTGTCGCCGAGCTCGTCCAGCGCCGACCTTACGGTGTAGCCCATGCCCAGACCGCCTATGAGAACTCTTGCCTGGGGGTGATTGGCGATCTTTTGGCAGGCCAGTTTGCCCAACGCGTCTTCCGTCCCGTAAACGCGGCTGTTCATGAGTTCATAGTTGCCCGCTTTGATGGAGAACTCTTTGTCGCGTTGGTACAAACGGAGCTCTAATCCGTTTCCGGGGGTTTGGGCGGTGTCCAGAAGCTTCCAAGGAATCATCGGTAGTTTTCCCGCTCTAGTTTGGTGAGGATGGGGCCGTTTCCCATCCCCTGACGACTATCTTGCCGCCCGAAGGACGGAGTGGCCCGGAGGCTGATCCCCCTAGGCAAGCAAGTCATATCGCAATTTACAATTTTACACTGGATGAGGATGCGACGCACCGGATGCACGATATAGCCCGCCGTGTCTGCCGCAATTCCGGCGTTATTAATAGCCAGGACTTGACCACGCCTAGCCCAGGCCATATGATGCGGCGGAACAGTCGGAAGAGGCTAATTGACGCCCGGTTATCTTTTCGACGCCAAACTAAACCTATAGAGGTACGCAAATATGAAAGTCATCGAAGCCGTTGCCCGGATCTTGAAAACTGAAGGTGTGGAATGGATTTCCTGTTTCCCCAATAACCAACTGATTGAAGCCGTTGCCAAGGAAGGCATCCGCACCGTAATGTTCCGGCAGGAGCGCGGCGGGCTGATGGCCGCCGACGGTTATAGCCGGTTGAACGACCGGGAGAAGTTCGGCGTAACCATCACCCAGGGTGGCCCCGGCTCGGAGAACACCATGGGCGGCATCGCCCAGGCGTTCAGCGACAACATTCCCGTTCTATACCTGCCCGGCGGTCCGACGCTGGCCCAATACGCCGTCCGGCCAAACTTCTCGCCGGCGCGCACCTACGAGTCCGTGTGCAAAACCGTCGAGGTCATCACCCATCCGTCCCAGGTCTCCGGCGCCATGCGCCGGGCCTTCCATAACCTGCGCAACGGACGCGGCGGCCCGGTTCTCGTTGAGATTCCCGCCGACGTCGGAGAGCAGGAACTCGCGGAAGAGTCGCTGAACTATACGCCCCCCAAGAGGTATCGCCAATCTCCGGCCGCCGAGGACGTTAAGGATGCCGTCAGGCTTCTGCTGAACGCCCATAAGCCGGTGATCTGGTCGGGGATGGGCGTCCTGTCCGCCGGAGCAACCGCGGAATTGCAGGAGTTCGCCGAGCTCATCGAGATTCCCGTGTACACCACCATGCCTGGCAAATCGTCCTTCGACGAGCGGCATCCCCTGGCCCTGGGGTCGGGAAGCAGTTCCACCAGTCTCCAGGCCCGCCGGTGGTTGCAAGAGTCGGACGTGCTGTTCGCCGTTGGCTCAAGCATGACCCGAACCGGTTACGGCCAGCCAATCCCCGACGGCAAGGTCATCATCCACAACGTGGAGAGCATCGAAGACATCAACAAAGACTTTTCCGTCGATGTTGGCCTGCCCGGCGACGCCAAGCTGACTCTCCAAGCCATGATCGAAGAGGTCAAGGCCCAGGCCGGTGAGAACGGCCGCAAGGGTAAGACCGAGGTGGCTGCCGAGATTAAGGGAATCCGGGACGGGTGGCTCGCTGAATGGACCGCGCTGTTGAATTCGGACGATGTCCCGATCAACACCTACCGGGTGATCGGCGAGATCGAGCGTAACCTGGACAAGGAGAACAGCATCGTCACCCACGACGCCGGCGCGCCCCGCGACACCATGATGCCCTTCTATCCAGGCACCACGCCCCACAGCTACATCGGCTGGGGCAAAACCACCCACTTGGGCTACGGCATACCCCTGATGATTGGCGCCAAGCTGGCCAGGCCGGATAAGTTCTGCCTGAACTTTATGGGAGACGGCGCATTCGGGATGTCCGGACTGGACCTCGAGACCTCGGTCCGGGCCGGAGCGCCCATCACAACCGTGGTGTTGAACAACGGAGGCATGGCGACTTACCCCGGAGGCTACCCGACGGCCAAAGAGTTGTACGGCACCACCCACATGGTTGGCGACTACGCCAAGATCGCCGAGGGCATGGGCGCGGTGGGCATCGTCGTGACCCAGCCGTCTGAGATCGGCCCGGCCCTGAAACGGGCTCAGCAACTGAACGCCGAAGGCAAGACGGTCCTCCTGGACATCCACTCCAACTTGGAGGCTCGCCGGTCAAATTTCGCCTAAGAGTTCGACCAAATAAAATCCCCTCTTTCGTAAAGAGGGGATTTAGGGGAGATTTCCCCAGGGCGAATTCGCACCCCTGTAGTCCCCCCTTCTTAAGGGAGGACTGAGTTACCGGCTCTGATAGTTAAAGGGGCACCCCGATTTCATCGGGGTGCCCCTTTTATTCGTTTCCGGTTCGCTTAGTTTATCTAGGCGGTAACCAAGCTGGCGTAGTGGTTCCCTTTGGATATGGGAGCCAGGCCGGTCATGATTTCCTCCCAGTGATCTCCCCCGTCATCGCTGCACCACACCTCACCGGTGGCGGTGGCGGCGAAGACCGAGAAGGAATCTCCCCCCCAGTCCTCCAGGCACATGGCTTCCACAGATCCCTTCATCCGGTCCGGAAGGCCGTTGCTCAACGTCTCCCAGGTCTTCCCCGCGTCGTTGCTCCGGGAAATGCGGGTACCGGCGAAGTGGGACTCCCGCCAGGACCCCGGCCCGTGATGAGCGGCCGCCACCAGGACGACTTCGGGCTTACGGGGGTGCAAAAGCAGGAAGTCGGGATACCCGCCTAGATCGTGGGCGGTGGTGGTCAGGTGCTCCCATGTTTCGCATCCATCCGAGGTGACGTAGATGCCGTCCCCGCCGGTGATGTATATCCTGTTGGGGTCCGCCGGGTTGATGACGGTCCGATGGACATCGGTGTCCATGCCATGGATCCTCGTGAAGGTTTGCCCGCCATCGGTGCTCTTTTGCAGACCGCCAACTTCTATGCCGATAAACATCGTGTTGCAGTCTTCCGGATGGAAGTTGATATGTTTGGTGTGAGCGACGTGGGGCGGGCCGGGGAAGGTCCAGTCCGACGTGTCCACCGACCTCAGCGCCGTTAGCTCGGTCCAATGGCGGCCCAAGTCGTCGCTGTAAAACAGGTGGGCCGGCTGAGTCCCGGCGAATATCCGAGTTTTCCCGTTTACCTTGGCCGCAGCCAAACTATAGATGTCATGCTGGGTGATGCCATCGTCCCGGCGCTCCCAAGTCTCCCCGTTGTCTTCACTGATATAGATCGTGTCCTCGGTGACTCCGGCGATTATCGCGCCGCTGTCCGGTTCGATGATAACGGCGTGAATGTGTTTGTCCGCCAATGCCCGGCGGGCGATGCTCCATCCAGAACCGCCGACGTTCCGCTTCAGGAATACGATCCCTTCTTTAGTCCCGACCAACACCTCTTCCGAGCGAGAAGTCGTGGAAAATATAGTGTCTCCGCCATGAGATAGGGTTAAAGCCATGATATCCTCCCATTCATCGACGATTCGTTGTCCGTTACACTCGGTTAGCTGGAAATCAGCATACTGGGACAGCCGTTTGGAGTCAATCCCCTTGCGCCCCCCGGGTTGAATGTGGACAAATCCCGCGGCCTAGCGTTACTATTTCTCTAGCCTGGCCGTCCAACCTGTTCCCGGCGAAAATCCGCCGAGGTGACATTATCATCGGACCTTCCGGCCCGAATCAGGACCTTAGAGTTATCAATGTACCCGGCGGAACGGCGATCCATTACGCCACTTTCGGCCAGGGGACTCCCTTGGTGATTGCCGCTAATTGGCTCAACCATCTGGAGTTTGACCGAAGCAGCCCGGTTTGCCGCCACTGGTGGGAAGAGCTGTCTCGCGAACACCAGGTTATCCGCTACGACCAACGGGGCTGCGGCCTATCTGACTGGGACACTTCGGACCTGTCCTTCGAAGCGGCGGTAGGCGACCTGGAATCCTTGATCTCCGCCCTGGGTATCGACAGATGCGCTCTTCTCGGCGCGTCTCAGGGGTGGTCCGTGGCCATAGAGTACGCGGCCCGCCACCCGGACAAGGTTAGCCACCTGGCATTGTACGGAGCCTGTTCCTACGGTTGGGCATATCAAAGTGAGGCGCATAGGCAGGAATGGGAGAGACTGCTCGGCCTCACAAAGGACGGCTGGGGCCAAGAGCATCCAGACTACCAACGGGCGTTCATCGATAAGTTCAAGCCTGAAGCCACCGCCGATCAGAAGTTCTGTCTCATGCGTCTGCAAGAAGCGTCTACTTCCCCGGAAAACGCGGAGAAGATCCAAGCCGAGTGGGGGAAAGTTGACCTTCGCCAACGCCTCAGGCAGATAGCGGTCCCCACCCTGGTGTTCCATGCCAGGGGAGACAACGCGGTTCTCTTTGAAGAGGGCTGCCGAATCGCGGGACTTATTCCCGGCGCTGGATTCGTGCTCCTCGAAGGCAAGAACCATCTATTAACCCACGACGAGCCGGCCTGGCAGTCGCTTGTAAGCGAGATCCGCCAATTCCTCACTTCTGATTCCGGAAACAACCCGGCACATGAAGACATCGCCGCCGCCGTGGAACTAGAACGGCCCGACCTGCGCCAAGCCACCGCCCCAGACGGCACGGTAACCATATTGTTCAGCGACATAGAAGACTCTACGGGCATGACAGAGCGGCTGGGAGACCGGCGGATGCAAGAGGTCCTACGTCTTCACAACGACATCGTCCGAGAACATCTGGCGGCCTCCGGCGGATTCGAGGTCAAGTCCATGGGCGATGGATTCATACTGGCCTTCTCCAGCGCTGGCCGGGCATTGCAGTGCGCCGTCGTTATTCAAACCGCCCTGGCTGCTTACAACGAAGAGCAAGACAATGAGCAGTTACGGGTGCGTATGGGCATCCACACTGGAGAAGCTCTTAGGGAGTCCGACGACTTTTACGGGAAGCACGTGATCCTGGCGGCGCGCGTCGCCGGGCAGGCGCAGGGAGGGCAGATTCTGGTGTCCTCATTGTTCAAGGCGCTAACCGACAGCGCCGGAGACATTGTCTTCGGCGAGGAACAAGAAGTGGAGTTGAAAGGGCTTACGGGTTTGAACAGCGTCTACCCGGTGGAATGGCGTTAGGACCGGCGATCGATTATTCCACATCTACCGTCGCCACCGCAACCCGCTGGTTGCCCTTGTAGCTCGCTCGCACCGTAACTTCATAGGCGCCGCCGCCGGAAGAAGAGCCGTCCTCGTAGACATCCCTGATTTCTTTATCCGACAGCGCCCGGCTAAATATCTTCACCTCATCGATAACGCCGGCGAACATGTTGACCGCCTGAAGAGTCGTTCCGGTTCCGATGGCTAGGGACACGTCGAAAGTGTCACCGGGCCCGCCGATAAACGATTCTCTTACGACTACCTTCCCATCTAAAAACAGCTTATGTTCGGCAGCGTTGCGCACGTAGGCGTAATGGTGAAACTCTTGATCCGTAACCTCCGGACCCACCAGGAACACGTCGGAACCATCGGACCTTACGAATCCCGCCGCCAAAAAATCTCCGGAGTCGGACAGCCGCGACCCCGAAAATTTCAGAACGAATGCGGTGGGTACGTCGATAGCCCCTCTAACTCCCGCGCCTTTGACCACCATGACGTGCTGCCCGCCGAATTTGGTCCGCTTCGCCCAAACGTGCACCGTCACGTCGCTCCTCAGGTTAAGGCTAGGGTCCGGCGCTACCATAACGTGATCGTTCTCGCCATCCAGCCTAAAGCCTTGGCCGAATATGGCGGTGGCAAATCCAGCGCCGCCAGTGAGGGCTCCGTTGTTGTCTCCCACGACGTCTTCACCATTTCCATCGCCTGGCCACCAGGCAACCAATCCCGAGGGAAGTCCCGCCGAGGCTTTAGGCTCATAAGTGACTTTGCCAGTTTGGTCAATGGTTAATCCGGCCCCGGACTCCCACGACAATTCGATATTTTCAATCACGATATCGAACCTGTCGTAGGCAACCGCGGTCAGTTGGACACTCTCCCCAAGAAATACGGACACAGATGCGGGCTGGACTTCGATTTTGTCCAATAGGCCCGGCTCGATAATAACGTCTGCGGTTGCCGATCCTGTTCCGCCGCCATGGGATACATCCACCTGGAGGGCTGCGGCGAAAACCCCGGCCTTCGTTCCAGCGGTAAGCACGCCATCTTGGCTGATAACGCCCGCCTGGGAGCTTAATTGCCATGCGCGGACTAAATCGATAAGCGGCTGTCCTGCGCCACCAACGGCTTGCGCCTCTAATTCTTGGCTGGTATCGGCTTCTAAGGTCACTTTCGAAGGTTCGATCGTTACGTCTATCCGCTCCGTCGCCGGAGACCGAGTAGCCGTGGATGAAGACTTAGGTTCCAACCCCGCAGGCATCATGGGAGAATCCACCGTAGCCGTCATCGCCGCAGAGGCCGCTGGAGCGATCGTAGCCTTGACAACAGCGCCGGGAGAAGACGCTGGAGGCAGAACAACTGGAACGTTTGGGGTAGTGACCACCGGCGAAGCCGTTGCTGGTACCACCGTGCTGGCAGACAAAATCTGGGATGAGGAGGACTCGTTGCCCCCGGACCGGACCGCGGCAAACACTCCGGCGGCAACGACCACGCCAACCACGGCCAAGCCGATTCCAATCAACGGGACAGGTACGCGCCTCTTTGCCGGCGATTCGGGGAGCCTGACAACCCGGCGGCCGGCGACGTTCCCTTCCTTAGCGATCGAGATCTCTTGTAGGCCCGGAGCGCCGCCGAACTGCCCTTGGGGCCGGAAGGACAGGGTAACCAGATAATCGTCAGCCCTCTCGTCGGCGCCGACAATCTCCAGCGCCATGGCCACCTTACGAAAACGCCACCCGTATATGGCCGAAGACTCCGAGGCGGTGCACATCGCCAGGAATCGTGCCTGGTCCATGTCGATGGGGCTTTCTACCTTGCCCTCCGGGGCCAGGCCGGAATCTGTTCTGTCTTCGGTGTTCCGTTCCTCAGTCATTGCACAGCCACGGGTCGTACGGTGTCGATATCGCCATCTAAGTTAACACAATCGCCCAAGCATAAAAGTAGGCTTATCGTCACAACAGGGTCGTTGAAGCGCCGAAAATTGGCATGGGACTGCATTCCGATTACAATTCAACCGGCCGAGCCGCTTTAATTCCGGGCCGCATCCCGGTTCGGAAGACGGCAAAGCGGATGTGTAACGAAAGGAGGTTTCCCCATGAAGACGAAACTCAAGGTATCGTTTCTAGCCTTGGCAGTCGCCGGGATACTTGTTTTAGTTCTTGCCACTCAACAAGGCCCGATAGTGAGCGCCGGCGGCGGGGAGAAAATCGACGCCACGGCTTCCGTACACGACTTCCAAGACTACGGGGGCGTCATTGTCATAAACGCCCAGAACAGAGGAACTTCGGCCCTGATAAGAAATGCCGAAGGGATATCGATGAACCTAGAGACTTCCGACCTACCCGTAGGAGCGTATTCAGTGTGGTGGGTAATCTTCAACAAGCCCAGTGAATGTACCAACGGCACCTGCGGCGCTGTCGACACAGGAAAGGGCGGCGCTCCAAACCCCGCGGAGGGCACCTTGCTGTGGGCGCCCGGCGGGGTCGTCGGACCGGACCGGCCACTTCAGCGCTAGTTTAGGCGTGGGGCCGAAGAAAGCTCCCGGTGAGGTACGCCGAGGCCCAACTCTGACCAATCCTATGGGAGCCGGGGTCCATGTGGTTTTACGGTTCCATGGCACCCCTGCTTGGGACGACCCGGAGCTGTTTACGTCTCAACTCGGGACCTTCGGGGGCGGCTGTGACATCTTCGCCTGCTTTAACCCCCAGTCGGTCGCCCATCTACCATAGTTGGCACGCGATGCAAGAAATCGCAATAATCGGAGAATCTGGGGAGGCAGTGCCTGTCCGGTTGAGGCTCCCCGGCGCTCCGTGTAGGGAAGGCTTAAGTTAGTGGAACAGCAAACTTCCGGCGGGCAACAGCCGCTGACCGGTATCCGCGTCTTGGACTTGTCCGGCCCCATGGGCGTTTATTGCGGCAAGTTGATGGCCGACATGGGCGCCGACGTCATCAAGGTCGAGCCACCTGGCGGAGACCCTATGCGCATAATGGGGCCTTTTATTCCGGATGGGGCTAACTCTGAAAGAAGCCTGAACTGGCTTCACTTCAACACCAACAAGCGCAGCATCACGTTGGACATCGCCGATCCACAAGGGGCCGAGCTGTTGTCAAAGATCTCCCGCCAAGCCGGCGTTGTATTGGAAACCTTCCCGCCGGGCTACCTGGAGAACTTGGGATTGGGCTACAGCCATTTGTTACAAGGCAACCCTGGCCTGATCTACGCCTCCCTGACACCTTTTGGGCAAACCGGTCCTTACAAGGATTTCAAGGCCACAGACCTGACCGGCTTCGCCATGGGCGGATACATGTACGTTACCGGACGGCCCGATACGCCGCCCACTCGCCTCTGGGGGTCCCAGGCGTACCACACAACGTCCAATCGCGCCTTCATAGCAATATTGCTGGCCCTATATCACCGCATGGCCACCGGTGAGGGTCAATACATCGACGTGTCGATGCAGGAGGCGGTGGCTGCCACGACCGAGCATGTCAACACGGCCTACAACTACACGGGGGAACCGGCGGTACGCTGCGGGTTCCGCCACGGAGGCCAGTTCGTGGCTACTTGGCGGTGCAAAGACGGGTTCGTAAGTATCACAACCAACACCCAGCAGTCCTGGGACGACCTAAGAGACTGGATGGCCCGAGACGGAATGGCCGGCGATCTGTCATCGGAAAAGTTCAACGACCGGTTCATACTTCGAGGAGAGTTGTCCGAGCACATCGAGGGACTGATTCAGGCATGGGCCTTGACCCACACCCGCCAGGAGATAACCGAGTGGGGCCAAAGCCGCCACCATCCCTGGGGCCCGGCGGTTCGTGCCGACGAGATTCTTGAAAACGAACAGCTTTGGGAAAGGGGATATTTCATCGAGAGTGAAGTCCTCCATCCGGGGGAGAAGATGGTCTATCCCGGCGCGCCTTACAAGCTGTCCCGATCCCCTTGGCAGCTACGTCATCCGGCGCCCCAGGTTGGCCAGCACAACCGGGAGATATACTGCGGCGATCTGGGCTTACCAGTGGACGAATTGGACGCCCTCGCCTCTCAAGGAGTTATCTAGGCCGTGAGCGCCGTTGAAAAACCGTCGAACTCGGGCTTTGCGCTTCAGGGTATCCGGGTGTTGGACTTCACCTGGATACATGCGGGTCCCTCCGCCACGCGTATCTTAGCCGATCAAGGCGCCGAGGTTATCAAAGTGGAGTCCAATAACGCCCTAGCTGTCGTCGGTGGGCCCAGTTCGGCCACTGCCCGGGGGCTGGGACAGCGCCACAATTGGAATGCGGGCAAGCGGTCCATCTCCCTAGACATGAAAACTCCCCAGGGCGTTGCCATCGCCAAGCGGTTGGCAGCCGTTTCCGATGTCGTGGCGGAAAACTTCAGCGGCCGGGTGATGACGAGCTGGGGTATGGATTACGAGAGCCTCCGCCGGGTAAAACCTGATCTGGTGATGCTCAGCATGTCGGGCTTTGGGCGCACTGGACCCTGGAAGGACCGGGTTAGCTACGGGCAAACTCTTCAGGCGTGGTCGGGATTCACCGAACTAACCGGATTCCCCAACACCGACCCCTGTGGCCCGGCCAGCGCTTACAGCGACGCCGTTGGCGGGATGGCCGGAGCCCAAGCAGTTTTACTGGCATTGATACACCGGGCGCGTACCGGTCAGGGTCAGTGGATAGACCTTTCCCAATTCGAGGCATTGTCGTCCCTGTTGGATACCTTGGTCCTGGACCTGAGCGCCAACGGAGCGGATTCCCATAACCAGAGAACCGGCAATCGCCCACCTCATGACTCCGGTGCTACCCACGGGGCCTACCGGTGCCGGGGCGACGACCGCTGGGTGGCCATATCGGTTCATACCGAAAACGAGTGGGAGTCCTTGATTGGCGCCATGGGACATCCGCCTTGGACTCAAGATGAACGGTTCGCCACCGCCTCCGGGCGCTCCCATCACTCAGAGGAGTTGGACGCGCTGATGGAGACCTGGACCATGCAGCATTCCGCTGAGGCGGTGATGCGCCTGCTCCAAGACGCCGGTGTACCGGCTGGCGTGGTTCAGACCGGAGCCGACCTGGCGGAAAATGACCCGCACTTGCAGGAAAGAGGGTTCTTCCGACAAGTTTTGGACGGCCAGGGCGTCAGCCGTACCATCGAAGGAGCACCTTACATATTGTCGAGGACTCCGGGAGGCCCCAGCCGCGGCGCCCCGGAGTTCGGAGCCGACCAAACGTATGTGCTGCGGGAGATTCTGGGAATGTCCGATGAAGAACTGGCCGACTGCGCCATCGCCGGTGTTTTCGAGTGATAAGCGCCCAGTGCTAATACGGCGAGGAGAGGGGGCTTCCGACGGGTCCCTCTCTAGCCCTCCCCCGTAAAAGGGGCGAGGATGAATCCCTTCCCCCTCGACGGGGAAGGTTAGAGCCTGCCCTGAGCGCAGCCGAAGGGATGGAGGTGCTGCGCGGTGCACAAAATCATCTGGTAGCGAATTAATCTGGCAAATAGCAACGGGGCGAAGACTAATCTTCGCCCCGTTAAAATTGTATCGGGTTGAATTTGACGCCTTTAAGCATGCGCGCCTGCGTTAAACCTGGGCCGGCACCTTGCGCACTCCGGCAACCGCGTGAACTTGTTCCATCAAAGCGCTGAAGTTTGCGAAGGTCAAGGATTGAGGGCCGTCGCACTTGGCGATGTCCGGATTAGGATGCACCTCGATCAGCAGTCCGTGGGCGCCTGCCGCAACGGCGGCCAGCGCAACCGGCGTAACCAAGTACCATTTCCCGGTGCTATGGCTGGGGTCGGCGACGATTGGCAGGTGACTTAACCTTTGGATCACGGGAATGGCGGCCACGTCCATCGTGAACCTGGTGAATTGCTCGAAGCCGCGCACTCCCCTCTCGCAGAGTATGACCTGATCATTTCCGCCGGCCATGACGTACTCCGCCGCCAGCAACCACTCCTCGTAAGATGCCGCCAGGCCTCGCTTGACCATTACCGGTTTCTTTAATTCACCGACCGCGTCCAGCAGGTTGTAGTTTTGCATGTTCCGTGCGCCGATCTGGAGGATGTCGGCGTATTTAGCGACCGTTTCTACATCTTCAACCGCCATCACTTCGGTGATGATGGGCAAGCCCGTCTCCTGTTTGGCCGTCTTCAAGAGTTCCAAGCCTTCGATACCCATTCCTCGGAAGCTGTATGGCGAAGAGCGCGGCTTGAAGGCCCCGCCTCGAAGGATCTGCGCACCCGCAGCCTTGACCGCCTTGGCCGTGGATACCATTTGCTCCTCGTCTTCCACGGAGCAAGGCCCGGCCATGATGACGGGTTCCGGCCCGCCGATGACTACGCCGTTCACGACGACCCTGGAGTTGTCCGGATGGAACTCTCGGCTGGCCAGCTTATAGGGTTTAGAAATAGGAACTACCTCAATCACTCCTGGCAGAAGCTCAATCTCGTCTTTTAGATCGGGGGGTATAGATCCCAATACACCCACTACTATGCGCTCCACGCCGTCGAATACCTGGGGCCTAAGACCGGGGTGACTTTCGATCCGATTCTTTACCCCTTCTAACTCCGCCGGCGAAGATTCCTTTGCCATTATTACTATCATGTCTACATTCAACCTCTATTATCGAATCGTACCAGATGGTCCCGCCGATCTCTCTTGGGCATGAGAACAGAATTTAACGAGTTTAGAACTATGTCATGCAATTATTACGGCCCTCCGGCCGTAATAATTGACGACTGCCAACCGGAACCGGCGGATCAACATCAGATAGACTCCACACCTTGGAGGCGCAATGCGTCGGTACCCCTAAGATACAGGTTTACCAACTCCTGGGGCTCTTTGTCGGTATTCAGAAGTATCAGAATCCGAATGCACTTGGTCAAGCTCCCTGGGACTGCTATCTCCGTTCCTCCCATCAAAGCTGTGTCGTTCCACCCAGCTTGGCGGGCCGCCGCCGCTGGGAACACCGCGTTCAGATCTGGGGTCATAGTAAAGTATACTGCGGCGACATCCCTTTCAATGATGCCGTTGGCTTCAATCAATCCGTCCAGCAACTCTCGCGTCGCTGAATAGATGCCCTCCGCCGTATTTTCCCCGGCGATCGTCGCACCCCGAATGCCCCGGCACATGGTCATGTGATCTTTTCGCTCTTAGAGACTACTTCACGGCCGGCTAACCGGGCCACCAACTTGCTGGCTCGGTCAACCAGTTCCTCGCGGGGCGATTCTAGCATTACCCGAACCAGCGCGCTACCCACCACTGCCGCTTCCGCGTCCCGGCACACCGTCTCAACGTGCTCTCGCTGGGAGATGCCGAACCCAACGGCCAGTGGCAACGACGTATGGGGACGCACCCGCTCCAGGAGTTCGATACCACGGACGGAAACCTCGTCCCTGGTCCCGGTGACACCGGTCAGACTGATGCAGTAGATGAACCCGCCGGCGTCTACACAGGACTCCCGGATGGACTCATCGGTGCTGGTGGGAGCCAGCAGCGGTATCATGTGGATGCCATGAGCCACGCACTGTGCCGCCAGTGGGGCCGCCTCTGAGTGGGGAAGATCCACCGCGATCAGCCCATCCACTCCAGACTCCTCGGCTCTCTCCGCAAACTTCTGCAGCCCAAAACTATAGATCGGGTTGTAGTAGCCCATCAACACCAGGGGGGTGTCCGGGACCTGTTCCCGAAGTTCTTCAACCATGTCCATGCAGTCTGCCAGGGTGATCTCTTGTTGCAGAGCCAGAAAGCTGGACTGCTGGATAACCGGCCCTTCAGCTAAAGGGTCGCTGAAGGGAACCCCAAGCTCGATTGCATCGGCCCCGGCAGCCACCAGCGCCGGTACTAGTTCCAAAGTCGCCTGCTTATCCGGAAACCCGGCGGTCAGGAAAACTATCAGCCCGGTTCGTCCCTGCCGTTTGATGGCGGCAAATGATTCTTTTATTCGGTCTTTGTCCATTTCAGGTCTTTTTTAGTCTATCCATGATGGATGTAAATCGTAGCCAAACACCCGGATTTCGGTCAGCATTTCGACCAATTTATATCACATCCGTGCGGTTGTCTAGCCCCCGATGATGACCGCGGACACAGCCAGGGCATTCTGCCCCGCATGGGCGGCGATACCAGGCCAAAGCGAACCTGTGCGATGGTACAGCCAGGCCAATAGAACACCGGTGATGAATATTGGGACCAACACGCCCAGGGCCAGATGAAATGCGCTGAACACCAACGCGCTGACAATGATGGCCCGTGGTATCCCCAACCGTGGCGCCAACCCGGCGAAAACGAAGCCCCGGAAGAATATCTCCTCAGTTATCGGGGTCCACAGGGCCAATGCCTCGTACGTGGCTAGGGATGCCACACCGGGGAAAACAATGCCGTCGGGAATGTCCGGAGGAGCCAATATTTGCCACCCCAGGTAGTCAACCAAAGTGGTGTAAAGAAAAGTTGCCAGCAGACTGGCGCCCAACGCCGCCGCCGCCAACAGCCCGGATAAGCGGACGGAAGTGGTGGGCGGTCGAAGACCCAGTGACGAGATGGATAGGCGGCGCGAACGAAGGCCGAAGCGCCACACAATAATGAGAATCGCCAGTCCCATCAGATGGCTGCTTTCCCATGCTCCGATGGCCGTTTCGAACCGTCCGGCAAACTTTCCCGAGAGGATCGCGATACCCGTCACCGGGATCACGCAGAACAGGATCAGCAGGATACCGACGGCAACTTCCCGGCCCCGCCAAGTGACCGTTCCCGGCTCGGCCTCAATCTGCTCGACGACGTCCGTCTCCGGTCCAGCCAAGGGCTTTCCGCAGCTAGAGCAGAAAGTGTCGCCATCCCTTCCCACAAAGCCGCAGACATTGCAATTCAACAGCGATTCTCCGATTTCATATCGATAGTGGAAGTCAGCAGAGATGCCGTGCGACCTCTCACCTGATTGAGTATATCAATACAGGCCTATCCACTGACCGCCTAGAGCTTATGTTAATCGAATTCCCTACACCGACGCTTACGATGATTCGGCCCAGCACTTCGATTATTGATCCCCACTGGGCAGATCGCCCACTGCGCCAATCACGATTGCCAGATGGCCCTCCGGAGAGGATAATATCCACCAATCCAAGGCACGGAGAATCTACAAATGGCAACGGAACCAACCTTTAACCGGCAGGCGTTTCTACATCTGGCCCAAGAAGCCGGCTTGGACGTCCAAAGCCCCCACATGGACGAGCTCTTCAGCTACACGCAGGTCGTTCTGGATAGCTTAAAGTCTCTCCACGATTACAGTGTGGACGGGTTTGAACCGGACATGGCCTTCTCACCGCCCCGGGATTAGCCGGGTGAGATGTACCCAACTGGAACCGATCGAGTGTACACCTGATAACGCGCGGGTCGACCACTTCGGTTTAGCCGTGACGCTATCACATCGGCACAAGATTCGATAGAGATTCCCCACCCTTCCCCGCTAGACGCAACCTTTTTCACTCACAGTTAAGGACGAATCGAT
>Ga0208336_1000358_pt1 | contig 18224 bp, 15 predicted proteins | sample DeeseametaMP0372_FD_184212 | JGI IMG/M metagenome (GOLD analysis project Ga0208336, IMG submission 184212) | Marine microbial communities from the Deep Atlantic Ocean - MP0372 (SPAdes) | ecosystem: Environmental > Aquatic > Marine > Oceanic | place: East of Porto Seguro, South Atlantic Ocean...
CTCTAAAGGAGCCTTTGTTGGCTGTCCTGCAGGTTGGGGCTGTCAGTTAGCTAATGCAAACCTTTTCCGTGCCTTTGAGATGGAAAAGAAAGGCTGGGTTCTGGTTGATCCTGGTTCAGCGGCAGGTCTTGATGGATCGATGGCTAAGGCTGTTGAGAGAGGTGAGAACTGGTTTGGATATTACTGGTCACCAACCTCTATGATTGGAAAGTATAACATGTTTAAAGTTCCTTTCGGTGTTCCATTTGCAGGTAGCAAAAACTGGGATGGCTGTATCGTTAAGCCGGAACAGGAGTGTGCAAACCCAAAGCCTTCTTCTTGGACCAAATCTGTAGTAAATACTATAGTTACGGATCGTTTCAAAAAGGCTGGTGGACCCGCAGCTGACTATTTTACCAAGCGTGTATATCCAGGTCCTGTTATGAATGGCATGCTGGTTTATATGGCAGATAATCAAGCTGGCGGTGCAGATGCAGCAGTAGAGTTTCTACAGAAACACGAAGATGTTTGGACCAAGTGGGTTCCTGCTAGTGTAGCATCAAAAGTAAAATCCTCCCTCTAATAAAAAATTAACGGACCTGACCTTAATTCTTGATCGGCAGGTCCGTTAATTCTTTTATCCAAAAAAATACCTCGATGAGCTGGTTTGAAAAAATTCCGACAATGGAGCGTCAGGAATTGCGTGACTTAAAAAAGTACATTGATATAAGTTTTAAGGATTTTTCAAGAACATATGGTGATGGTATCGAGACCTTCTTTGATCCATTACTTTATTTCCTTGTTTGGTTCGAAAAATTATTAATCAATGCCCACTGGCCGCTGATTATAATTGTGATTGCTATAATGGCCTGGATTGGCTCCAGAAGCTGGTTAGTAGTAGCAGGTACAATTTGTTCTTTTCTTGTAATCGGGTATTTCGGTATGTGGGAAGACACAATGTCAACGCTGGCTATTATTTCAGTTTCCACATTGCTTTGTATCTCAGTCGGGATACCGATTGGAATATTGATGTCACGCTCAGATCGTTTGCAGTCCATGGTCACACCTGTGTTAGATGTGATGCAGACTATTCCGAGTTTTGTCTATTTGATTCCTGTCGTGATGTTGTTAGGGATTGGAAAGGTGCCAGGACTTATAGCAGTCTGTATCTATGCCATACCTCCTATAGTAAGGCTCACTAATCTGGGAATAAGGCTTGTAAATAAAGAGGTTCTAGAGGCCTCTGAATCTTTTGGAGCGAGCTACAGTCAGAAACTTTTTGGTGTTCAAATTCCTCTAGCTTTGCCTAATATATTTGCAGGTGTTAATCAAACCATTATGATGGCCTTGGCAATGGTGGTAATAGCTTCGATGATAGGCGTGAAAGGCTTAGGGGTACCAGTTCTACGTGCTGTTTCCAACCAGTATCTGGCTCTTGGAATGTTGAATGGTTTGGCTATAGTTGCTCTGGCTATTATATTTGACAGAATCTCACAATCATTTGGCAAACGGATGCAGAAACACCTGGAAAGTGAGCATGGCGTCTGAAACGAAAGTAGCAATTAAGAATCTATATAAGATTTTCGGGAAAAATCCTACTGGTATGATCAACCATGTCCAGAATGGAATTTCCAAGCAAGAACTTCTCGAAAAATATGGCTCTGTACTAGCACTCAATGATGTGAACATCGACATTCCTGCTAGGGGCATACAGGTTATAATGGGACTTTCTGGATCAGGCAAATCGACACTGATCCGGCATATCAACAGGCTCATTGAGCCCACATCTGGAGAGATTATTGTAGATGGTCAGAATGTACTGGATATGAGTAAAACAGAGCTTCGTGAATTTAGGAGACACACTGCATCCATGGTTTTTCAGAGATTTGCTCTTTTACCCCATCATACTATCATGGAAAATGTCAGTTACGGTTTGACAATACAAAACGTGTCAAAGCAGGACGCTTCAGAAAGAAGTCAGCAATGGATCGACAGGGTTGGTCTGGCAGGGTACGAAAACTATTATCCAAATCAACTTTCCGGAGGAATGCAACAGCGTGTTGGCCTTGCGCGAGCACTTGCCACTGATGCTGAAATACTTCTTATGGATGAAGCTTTTTCTGCTCTGGATCCTTTAATTAGAACAGACATGCAGGACGTGCTGCTGGGTCTGCAGGAAGAACTTCATAAAACAATTTTATTTATTACTCACGATCTTGATGAGGCACTACGAATAGGAGAAAATATTGCGATCCTCCGTGATGGACTTGTAGTTCAAAAAGGAACACCGCAAGAGATTATCTTAAATCCCGTAGATAAGTACGTGACCGATTTCATAAAGGACATTAATCGAGGTAGAGTGCTGCGTGTTTCCTCCATTATGGAGAGTAAGAAATTAAAGAACGGACCCGAGATCGAGAAGAATATGATTATTGAAGATGCGCTCCAGATTATTTCAAATGCTGAGGTAAGCGAAGCAATCGTTACAGAAAATGGCAAAACCATTGGTTCAGTTAAACTTGGCAGGATGATTACCGCTATCGCAAGGCCAAGCGAAAAAACAGGGCAGATCACCAACTACCGCTAAATTTTCAACCTTCCTTTGAAAAACGATGAAAGAGCCTCTTTTTTGGATTGACTCTTTACAGTACAATAACTGGCCGGTTTCAAACAGAATTTCCCAAATGAGTTGGCAAGTTCTTTCCACAGAGTATCCGTTTGAATACGTCGCTTACGGAAGATCGTAAAGTGGAAGTTTAGCGAGTGCCGGAACGTCCGGTGCAAGTAATGTCATTTTCAATGCATAGAGATTCCAGGCTTTTCTTTACGTCTTGCGACAAATGCTTCCAATTCCTCAACCCGTGATTCTTCCATAGGCGGTTGCTGATAATCCTCAAGTGCTCGTTTCCAAATGTGGTTGGCACGTTGAGTAGTGTCGAAAGCACCGTCTTCTGTCCATTGACCAAAGTTGTTCCAATCGGATAGTATGGGCGGATAAAATGCCGTTTCATAACGGTCTAAAGTATGTTGTGTACCAAAAAAATGACCTCCGGGACCAACATCCGCAATGGCCTCAAAAGCCATTTCGTCTTCGGAAAAAGAAAGTTCATCCAGAAAAGCAGACATCATCTGCAATAATTCAACATCGACAATAACTTTTTCAAATGAAGCGCAAAGTCCGCCTTCCAACCAGCCTGCCGCATGTTTGACAAAATTGCAATGGCTCATGATCGTTGGCCAAAGTGCCATCATCGACTCATAACCGGCTTGAGTATCGACCGTATTACAGGCATTGACATTGGAGGCACGATAGGGCAGGCCGTAACGTCGCGCCAGTTGTCCACCGATCAAAGTCGTTTTGGCCATTTCCGGAGTTCCAAAAGCCGGTGCGCCGGTTTTCATATCGACGTTTGAAGTGAATCCGCCGTAAATCACCGGCGAACCCGGAGCCTCCATTTGCGTAAAAGCCAGAGAGGCCAGAGCTTCCGCATTTTGCAACGATAAAGCCCCCGCCAAAGTTATCGGAGCCATTGCGCCGGAAAGCGTAAACGGTGTCACACAAACGGATTGCCCGTTGCGAATCATTTCCAACATTCCCTGAATCATTACTCCATCGAGCCGCAACGGTGAAGAAGTGTTGATAATGGAAATGAGACTGGGACGTGTTTTGAGTTCTTCCCGTGTGGTTCCCAGTCCAATGCAAAGCATATCGATGGTGTCCGAAATGCGTTGTTTCCCCAGAGAATAAGCGTGAAAAACTTTATCCGTCAGTGTCAAATGTGTCAGGGCGCAATCCAAATGTCTTGTATTTGCCGGCAAATCAATGGGTTCCACCGGATAACCTCCGGTCATGTGAATGATGTTGAAATATTGCGCCAGTCGAATCAAATTTTGGTAATCCTTAAAATTTCCGGGGCGTCTTCCGTTGTCCGTATCGGAACAATTTGGCGTACTTCCCACCATTGAAAACAAAGTCCAATTCTTGCCGACTTCCAGATTGTGCGCCGGATTTCGTGCGTGGAGCGTGAATTGTGACGGTGCTTTGGCGATATATTCCTCAATCAATTCAGGGGAAAACTTAACCATTTGTGAAGAACGGTCCACTTCTGCACCGTGTTCTTTAAGAATATCCAGAGCCTCATCATCCAAAAAAGCAATCCCCAGTTCCCGCAAAATGCGCAAACTGGCTTGATGAATTTCTTCAATTTGATCGGCACTTGCAATTTCAAATGGCGAGTATGGATTACGAGGCTGTTTCCATGGTTGCTGTTGAATACCGTTAATAGTTCGAGACTGCGCCCGCCCCTTGCGTTTTCTTTCTCTTGACATATCTTTAATAGTATGAAATGGTTTGAGTCTTTGCCTGATGGTAAATAAAATTAAAAAATTCTGACTAGATCTGATCTCGAAGGCAAAGATGCCACAGTAAAGACCTTGTATTCAGACTTCAAAGCATTTCCATTGCAAATGGATAACTTGATTGACGTTCAACTCCTGTTTCCGTCATGATAATTTGCTCTTCAAGTTTTACACACTCACGTCCTCCTTCTGATCCTATTACTGATTCGACACAAAGAGTCATTCCGACTTCAATCATGCCGTCATAGCCTTTGTCATCAAAATCTTCGCAGTGTATGATATTAGGATATTCGTCCGCCAAGCCGACTCCGTGAATCAAAGTGGTATAACGATTAGCGAGAAATTCATCCGGAATCGGCCAGCATTTTTCTGAAACTTCCCTGAAGGTCATTCCGGCTTTCAAAACTGAAATATTGTGTTCAATTTGTTCATAGGCTTTGGCATACAAACGTCGTTGTTCGTCATTTGGTTCTTCACCACAAACCCAAGCACGTGACATATCTGAGCAATACCCGTACGGCCCGATCAAATCGGTATCAAAGCTGACCATATCACCCTTTTCAATCTGACGCATCGAACATTCCCTGAACCATGGATTTGTGCGTGGTCCGGAAGAAAGCAGACGAGTTTCTATCCACTCCCCTCCAAGACGAATGTTCGTTTCATGCAGTTTCGCCCATAGTCCGTTTTCAGTAATTCCCGGTTCCAAGGCTTCATGCATAGAGAGAACTCCCGCTTCACAAACATCCATCGAGGCTTGCATAAGTACCAGTTCTTCTTTTGATTTTATTGCCCTTGCGGTTTCCGCAATTTGCTCACCTTCAACCAATTCCAAACCTGTTTCGCGCAAAGCATCACAAGCCGTATGGGACAGAATGTCAATCGCCAGCCGACGATTTCCGCCACCATGATTTTTCATTAAACCCTCAATTTGCGCAGCAAATTCTTTTACAAAATCATGACAACGTTCTCCAGCACCGAAAAAAGAAAAGGCTGGCAGAACACGGTATTCGTCGATGGTTGGTATACCCTCAGACAAGTAAGGATGATTGGCATAATCGAACAGAACTACCGGACCATCCAGGGCCACAAACACGCAGCGGGTTTCATAATGAGAACACCAAATCTGCATATTTGTCGCATCCACTGCATAGCGTGTATTAATCTGATTGAACAGCAATAATCCGGAGACATCCAATTCTCCCATTTTAGTACGCAAACGTTGTAAACGATAACGCCTTACTGTGTCTAAATCAACTGGTGCTGTTGAGAATTCCATGGCCCCATGTTGAATGGCTCGTCCAGCTTTTATTTCTTGAACTGAAGCTAAAGGCATAATTCCATTTATTTTTTAGTATTGGCTTAGATAGTATTTTAAAAATCTGAAATTAAAAAACATTTTATTTCATCTCTTGATCTGGTTTCCTGACAGGACAAATCACTCTTAATTCTCCACATCAAGTACTAGTGTTAAAGAGTTTTATGCCATTGCATCGTTATCTCCGGATGGAACTCGATGAATACCGCACATTCGATCCGCCACCCAGTTTTGATAACGGTGCAGTGGTTCTTCGAATTTAGGACACATTCGTCCGCCTGTAAATGCGGTGTTGCTCAAGCCCAGTTGGACCCGTTCGACAATGCCCAAATCCTGAGTGTTGACCATATCCCAAAATTTCACCAATTCTAAAAACATAGAAGTGTGCGACTCGTTATCCAGAGTCCCCGGAGGTGAGAGTAAGAAGGTCCGTTCCCTGGTTTGGTTTACACGAATCGGGTCGGTGATCATACAAAAAGCATGATTCGGCAGTATGGTGATTGTGACATTGGGGAAAATACAAATGTGATACGCTGCCTCCAGATGTTCTTTGTTCAAGCCCTGTACCGCAGGAAGATTCAGCCATACCGAATCCACATCCCGCGAAACAGGTGTCGTCAGCATGCCAGTATACATCCCTGCTCCCTGACTACGGTGATGGTCTTCCATGCGGGAAACATTTGTAAGTTCTGGATGCACAAAAGGCAAGTGATAATACTCCATGAAATTTTCCTCAATCAATTTATAATTGGAAGCTACATCATAATTCTTCTCACCAAAAATCTCCCAGTTTTCCAAAACATGTGATTGAAATTTTTGCGGTATATCACCAAGCCATTCCTCAAGTGGTGTCGTTTGCGCACTCAAATTGACAAATACCAAAAATCCCCAAGTCTGTACTGAAAGTGGCAAGAGCCCATAGTTCTTCTTATCAAACAAAGCTGTATCAGATAAATCTGTTTCTCCTCCGTTTGAAGGGACAGTATCTACTATTTTTTCATTTCGGAACATCGACGTTCCCAAACACTGGCCATCAAGTCCATAAACCCAGGCGTGATACGGACAGTGGAGGCTTTTAATATTACAACTTTTTTCTAATAATTTAGAACCGCGATGACGGCACACATTGTAAAATGCACCTAGTTTCCCAGTTTTGTCTCGCATCACTAAAATAGATCGGCCAGCAACTTCCGTAACCAGAATGTCTCCAGGATTTTGAACTTGTTGTAAACAACCAACGGCAACCCAAGCCGTTGCGAATATCTTTTCCTGCTCTAAAGCAAAGAAATCAGCTGCCGTGTAAGCATCTGGAATTAAAGTTGAGGCTTGATCTACAGGTAGGCGACTTAAGCCGTAAGTTTCCGGTTGAGTGTAAACGTGGGTCGGCAATCTTTGTTGACTGTAATATTGCATATTAGCTGTTTAATATTTTAAAATGGTGCATCAATAGAATTCTGAAATTGTGACTCATAATATGACTTCAGTTTTTGTGCAGCCGAAACGGTGTTGCGCATCAAACAAGAAACCGTGACCGGACCAACACCACCTGGGACCGGAGTAATCCAGCCGGCTTTTTTTGAACAGGAATCAAAATCACTGTCACCAACAATTCTGCTTTTCCCCTTATCATCAGTGACTCTATTAATCCCGATATCTATCAGTGTTGACCCGGATTTAAGCATATCCCCAGTGATGAGATTCGGTTTTCCAACCGCCACAAAAACAGCATCCGCCCTGCGTGAATGATCCGCAACATTTTTTGTCATGTGATGACAGACGGTCACAGTGGCTCCTTCTGCCATCAATAGGAAGGCAATCGGTTTACCGACAATTTCCGAGTGCCCAATCACCACAACCTCCAAACCTTTTAAATCCTGACCGGTACGTCTCAACAGTTCTACTGAAGCCATGGCCGTACAGGGGCCGAGTTCCATTTCGTTGTAAACAATATTTCCAATCGATGCGGGGTGCATTCCCTCCACATCTTTGAGTGGATGAATAGCTTTCTGCAAAGTTTTAATGGAAATGCTTTTGGGAACAGGACGCTGTAAAAAGATGCCGGTGACCTTTGGATCAACATTGAAATTGGCAATAGCCGCCTGCAGTTCATTCGCGGATATATCATTCGGATACTCTTTTTCTTCAAATATAATTCCTATTTTCTCAGCTTTCAAACGTTGATTGCGGATGTAAAGATCAAAAGCGGGGTTTTCTCCGACTTTGATTGAAATCAGCTTTGGATCCCAACCACTTGTTTTCAATTCTGATACTTTGCTGGACACTTCATCAAGAATCTCCTTGGCAATTGCCTTGCCGTCCAATATGTTTGCACTCATGATTTTACTAATGCTATCTTGTGGGCAAAAAAGAAGTTCTTTTCATTTTTAATTATTTTCCAGACTTTCGGTACAGATTTGAAATAATCACAAATAAGTGATTTATGTTTAGGAGTGTCAACAATTAAATTAAAACCAGCTTTGGAGACTGCATTACTGGATTTTTCAAGAACCGCATTGCGTATTTCGTCATTCTGTAACATATGAAGCACACTGTCAATAACTACGATATTGTACAGATCAGGCGCTTCATAATTCGTAATATCAGCAATAACTCCATCAACAGCTAAATTTTCACTTTCCGCTTCTTCCAGCATTTGTTCAATACCGGTTTAAGCCGGATCCACTCCTAAAACCGAATGTCCTTTGCGGGCAATGAACAAGGCATCTCGTCCTTGTCCGCAACCAGAATCAAGAACAGTAGCACATTCATCATCATAATTCTCAAAACACTCAACTATTTCCGGAAACGGCTCGCCGCAAACATTGCGAATATTTTGGTATTCTTTCTCGTAATTTATCATAAACTAGCCCCGCATGATCTCTCCTTTGGGATCAAAAAGCGGTTCTGTCTGCAAAGTAGCCGGATAGCGTTCTCCAAGAATTTCCACAAACCAGCCTTGTTTTTCGTCAGCAATTTCCTTCGACACATAACCCATCGCTACTGAAACTCCTGAATTGTGAGCAAAGCCTCCGGAAGTTACCCAGCCTTTGACCTCGTTTCCGAACCAAATCGGTTCATCGCCAATCACATCAGCATCTTTCGCTTCGACAACAAAGGTGCATAAACGCAAAATTCCGCCGTCCGATTTTTCCTGAATGGCGGCGTCTTTGCCGATAAAGTCCGCATCTTTATTCAGAGCTACAAAGGGGCTTAAACCGGCTTCAAGCGGCCCGTAAAGCGGACGATATTCTGTGGCCCATGAACCATAGTTTTTTTCCAAACGCAAAGCATTCAACGCCCGAAGACCGAATAAACGGATGCCGAATTCTTCGCCTTCCCGGAGTAACAGTTCCAGCACATATCGTTGAACATCTGCTTCCATCCACAATTCAAAACCCAAATCTCCGGTGTAACTCACACGCCCCACCAAACAGGAAACCATCCCGATATTCATTTCACGGATGTCCATAAAACGAAAGGCATCTCGGGAAACATCTTCATCCGTAATTTTGGCCAGCAATTCACGGGACTTTGCCCCGGCAATCGATAGTCCGAGAATGTCAGCTCTGTGCGGAATAACCCCCAAATTTGCGGATTCCGGAAGATGTTGTTCAAACCATCGTAAATGATATTCCTCCGCAATTCCGGAACCAGCAATAAAAAATTTGTCATCATCAAGATTCGCCAAAGTAAAATCACCAATCAATTTTCCGTTTTCGTTGAGCATTGGTGCCAGAGTCATGCGGCCGGGTTTTGGAATTCGGCAAGCCAGAATTTGATCCAGCCAATCAGAGGCTCCGGAACCAACTACCGTATATTTAGCAAATCCGGAAATCTCCAGCACACCGACACCTTCACGCACGGCTCGAACTTCCTCAGCAACGTGTTCAAAATCGGTGGAACGCCGCCATGAAAATTTGTCTGTTACGCCTTTTGGGGCAAACCAGAGAGGAACTTCCAAACCAAACGAACTCCCCATTTGCGCTCCTTCGGATAGCATTTTGTCATAAACCGGAGTTGTCCGGAGCGGTCGTCCGGCGGGCAATTCTTCGTTCGGAAAACGAATCGAAAAGCGGCGGGAATAGTTTTCCTGCACTTTGGTATTGGTGTAGGAAAGCGTGGCCCAATCTCCAAAACGGCTGACATCCATGCCCCAAACATCAAAACCGGGATCGCCCTCAATCATCCAATTTGCGAGTGCCAAACCGACTCCGCCGCCTTGACTGAATCCTGCCATCACCGCACAGGCACACCAAAATCCCGGAAGCCCCCGAACCGGTCCGATCAGTGGATTCCCATCCGGCGCAAAAGTGAAGGGTCCGTTGATTACTTTTTTAATTCCGGCATTCTCAAAAACCGGAAAATGCTCAAAACCAACTTCCAGAGAAGGAGCAATCCGCTCTAAATCCGGAGGCAATAAGTCCTGTCCGAAGTCCCACGGAGTTACTTTGGGCGACCATGGTTTGCAGGCTTTTTCATAAGTTCCCATCAGCATTCCTTGTTGCTCCTGACGCAAATAAATTTCGCCGTCAAAATCGATTACCGCCGGAAGTTCCAGTTCATTTTCCTGATTAAAGGCCATCACTTCCGGCATATCCTCAGTCAAAAAATACATGTGTTCCATCGCCAAAACCGGCAACTCCAAACCAACCATACGCCCGACTTCCCGCGCCCAAAGTCCTCCGGCATTAACAACATGTTCGGCGTGGATTTCCTCAACCCGCACCGGACGTTCCGGTTCTCCGGAATCTCCATTTTCCAAAATCACCCGCCAACCGCCTTGTGGATGGATTTGAAGATCGGTAACTCGTACATTTTGATAAATTTCACCACCCTGTTTTTTTGCGGCTTTGGCATAAGCCCAAGTTGTTCCGTAAGGGTCTAAGTGGCCTTCAATTGAATCGTGTAAGGCTCCCACAAAATGCTCCGGATTGATGAGCGGCATGATTTTCTGTGCTTCTTTGGGACTGATGATTTCAGTCTCCAAGCCGAGGTAACGCCCTCTCGCGTGAATGCTTTTGAGCCATTCAAAGCGTTCCTTAGTCGCAGCCAACATAATTCCGCCCGTCACATGTTTCCCGATATCTTGTCCGGATATTTCTTGAATTTCCTGATACAGATCAATCGTATATTGTTGCAGTTTGGCAACATTCGGGTCACCGTTGATGGTGTGCATTCCGCCTGCGGCGTGCCATGTGGAGCCGGATGTCAATTCTGAGCGTTCCAACAAAACTGCGTCTTTCCAGCCTAATTTGGTCAAGTGATATAAAACACTGCATCCGACCACGCCGCCGCCGATGACAACTACTTGTGTGTGTGATTTCATTAATACTTTAACATATTGAATTTACGGGATTGTGCTTCCAGAAATATACTTTTGTTTTATCAAAAATAAAAGTAAATTATATAAAAATTACTGGTAAGATTTTATATGAAGGCAGTCAATGGTTTGGATTAACTCAATGTATTAGACACAGTGATCCAAGGAAACTAGAACAGTTTGTCATTCATCTCCTTATAAAAACAGGTCGTCCGGTTGGTCCTGTGACACAACAAATGTGGAATTATTTTTTGCAAATAGCCCCTGAATAGCCGGTTGTTTCCGGTTTCAGGCTATTCTCCTCTGATTGAACAAACAATGAGGACAGTTCGTGGACTGTAGATTCCCAGTGAAAGTACTGTGTATGTACTTTGCATGTATGTGCTGTAAATGAGTATCTCATAAACTCTACCCTGGGGGCAGAGGTCATAAACTTCGTATTTTTTTTCACCTACTAAACCCCAAAACCAATAATTTTCTTCATGGGTTACAGTAGTTTTTGAAGGAAATTCTGTAGGATAGCGTACCTGAACTTGGCATCCTCCAATGAATAGAGCGAAAATTAAAATCAGACAGTAATAACGGAGCATAGTACTAATTTTGGAAAAATATTGTCTTGCCTTGCGTTTCAAAAATTTCGAATTTACAATCTTAGTTTAGACTTTGAAAAAGTGTAATCCAGTAAAGTTTTACCAGAATAAAGAAATTTAGCTGAAAAGCATCCGGGTTCCAGAATTTTGGGCGTAAACAGCCGGTCGCCTTCCCATGAGGCAAGTTCAGTCAGGTTGTCTTTGGGAATCCATTCAAGTTGACCCTCCGGACAATCTTCTGTTAGAGTACCAGAATAGCAGTTTGAGTAAAAAACAAAAACATGCCACTCATCACCAAAAGGTGAGTCGCCCTGATCAGGAAAAGAAAGTACTGCTTTTAGTTCCGGATCTTCAATTTTCAGTCCGGTTTCTTCCAGCATTTCACGGACTGCAGTTTCAAACGGAGCTTCATTAGGTTCAACTTTCCCTCCGGGAGCTAACCAGAGGCCCTTATGTTCGTCTTCTTTTTCACGATGAATCATCAGAACATGTTCATCATTATTTTCAAGATAAACCAGAACACCTAATTTCACAACTTTACTCCAAAAATTTATGCCTCAGTCGAAAAAAGAATTAAATGCGATTCTGAAACGCATTTCAGTTGAACAAGACAAACGACTGAACCCGGAAGAAGATGAAAAAACAGTGGTGTTGCCGTACGAATTGGGTTTTCAGGCTCCAATTATTCGCGGTCGTATGCCGGGACTGGAAGCAGTTTATGACCGTTTTGCTAGAATTTATGCTCAAACTTTTTCACATCATGTGAGACGTCCGGTTACTATGACACGGCGTGCTACGGAGTTAGTCAGTTTTCGCGATTATCTTGCTGCCATTTCTACTCCGGCTTCACTGACAGTTTTTGGCATGAATCCGCTTCATGGACACGCCCTGTTTGTTTTTGAACATCATCTGGTGTACATACTGATTGATATGCTTTTCGGAGGAAACGGCTGGTTTGAAAATCCACCTCCAAAACGTGAGCTTACCGGTATCGAAATTAAAATGCTGTCCAAAGTCGTCCACAGTGCTCTTGAAGATCTAGGTAAAGCCTGGAAGAGATTGACTCCGCTGGAACCTTATTTTGACCGCATGGAAGTCAATTCTAAATTTACAGCTATTGTTCCTCCGGATGAGGTTGTGGCAAGTACTACTTTCGATGTAGAAATCAACCGTGTCCCTTACACAATGAGCCTTTGTCTGCCTTATTCAATGCTTGACCCAGTACGTACCCAACTTGAGGCAGGAAAAACAAGCTATGATGAAGAGGTCAATGCAGTTAATGTAAGTCGTCTTGAAGAAAATTTGCTTAATTCAAAAGTTGGTGTAAAGGTTGACCTGGGGGAAGCCCGCATGTCCCTTCGGAGTTTTCTAACTTTGAAAGAGGGTGATAGAATTCTCTTAAATCAGGATCAAAATAAACCGCTTAAAGTTCTGGTACAGGACAAGCTGAAATATTTGGCTACTCAGGGTGCCTACAAAGGGAAAAATGCAGTTCAAATAACCAAGCTAATAGAGCCTCCTCCACGCTTTAGTGACTTACTGGATCAACCAGCAAAAGATACTGCGGAAGATTCATGATATATCTAAACTTTTACTGATTGACTCGACTGCGCAAATCTTTGCTTGTCCGGAACACTGGAAGTTGCTTTGGTTTGACCTCCACAGTTTCTCCTGTCTTAGGATTCCTTCCAATATATCCTTTATATTTTTTCAGTGTAAAAGAACCAAATCCGCGGATTTCTACTTTATCACCGGCACTTAGTGCAGCTTTGATACGGTCAAAAAAGATACGAACCATTTTGTCCGTTAATTTTGGATTGTATCCTGTTTTAGCCGTTAACTCTTCTATTAATTCTGATTTGTTCATAACTCATGGTATTTAAGGTTAGTTGATTAAAATCTGAAAACTCTTGGATTTCAATCGGATTCTTCTTTGAAAAAAACTTGATGATGTAAAGTTAGGGTAAAATGAAAAAATATCAAGTGATTTAGTAAATTATTTTTATATTGATTGAATTTGCAGTTCACGACGATAATGGTCGAAGAGAGTTGATTTAGAAAGCATACCTAAAAATTGATCACCCTCTACTACAGGTAATGACCAGGCTTTAGAGGTTTCAAACTTGTCTAAGGCAGCACTGATTGGCTCATTTAGGCTGATTAAGGGCAGATTACGCATGACTGATCCCATTGTCACTAAATCATAAAGACTTCTGTCAAAAAGATGAGGACGGATGTCATCAAGAAAAACAACTCCCACACATTTATTTTCTTTATTCAGAACAGGAAAATAGTTTCGACGTGCCTTCTTGAATTCCTCAATAAAATTTCTCAAAAGCAGATCTTCACGAATAGTTATGAAATCCTTGTCCAAAATATCTCCAATATTCAGATGATGCAGCAAGTAACGATCAGTTCCACGCTTGATCAAACTACCCTGTTTAATCAAATCCTGGGTATAGACTGAACCGATCTCGAAAAATGAACTTACAACCATTGCACTGCTTGCAGTTAACATCAGCGGCAAAATCATTGAATAACCTCGAGTTACTTCCATAACAAGGAAAATCCCCGTCAGTGGTCCGTGCATGACACCTGCAACCATTCCTGCCATACCTGCTAGAGCAAAAGCAGCATCTTCAGCAACCCCGTCCAGTGGGAGTGAATGCATGATCATTCCAAAAGCCAAACCCACACCACTGCCAATCACAAGGCTGGGCGCAAAAACTCCTCCGATGCCGCCACTACCGAGTGTCATCCCGCAGGCAAGAAATTTGAGCAGTACAAAAAGCAGAACAAAAGCAAGTTCCGGACGTATTGAATCAGTCAGAAAGACTTGAGTAGCTGAGTATCCTTCTGACAACACTTCAGGCATAAAAAAACCTAATGTTCCTACAAACAGCCCACCAATTGCGGCACGTATCCAATGATGAAGAGAGACTTTTGTAAAAAATTTTTCCCATAACAACAAACTTCGGGCAAACAATATGGAGATGACTCCTGTCAAGGCCCCAAGTACAAAGCAGGCAAGTAACGAGGTGAGGGAAAAACCAGCTATTTCCTGAAAGAAAGCAATCTTATTTCCAGTTATCCAGCGACTGAGTTCTGTTGCAGAAACAGCTGCAATGATCGTGGGTAAAATAGTTAAATACGTCCATTCTCCTATAATTATTTCTAATGAAAAAATAAGACCTGTAAGTGGGGCATTGAAAATTCCTGCAACTGCACCTGCTGCTCCGTAACCAACAAGAAGTTTTTTGTGACGCTCATTCATGTTAAGCCAGCGTCCCAGTGTTGAACCCAGTGCTGCACCAATACTCACTATTGGACCTTCCAAACCGGTTGAACCTCCACTACCTACTGTCAGAAAGCTTCCGAAAAATCGCGAGAAAATCATGCGTCTCCTGAGACCTTCTGATCCCATTGCTATGGCCTTTATTACATCTGACACTCCATGTCCTGCAGAGTCATGCATGAGAGATCGCACCAAAAATACAGCAATTCCGGCTCCCAGAGCAGGAAAAAATATGGCTCGCCAACCTAAGTCTAAGTCGCTTATGAAGAGTCTTAGAGAATGTACGCTCCAGTTAAGTCCGACGGCAAGAACTCCGCAACCCAGACCGATTGCCAATGCTGCAGTCATCATCACCACAGCTTCCCTGGCAGAAACAGCCTGGTAACGTGAAAGTAGATCGGTGTCAGATCCAGCCAAACCGCGCGAAAGGAATTTGTTAAGCTTTCTCTGCCAGTGTTTTTTGAAATTGTTCAACTAGATTATCTAATGAAGGTGAATTGTTGAGAAAGTCAATCATCTGCGATTGACTTAGAATACGGGCAAGTTGAGAAAGAAGTTGAAGATGGTGAAAAGAATTAACACTCAAAAGTACAAATACAACAAAAACAGGTAAACCGTCCGGTGCCATAAAATCCAATGAGTTTTCCAAAAAAAATGTACCTACCATGGATTTATTTATTTGTTTACCTAGTGGTGTTTTACAATGCGGAATCGCAATTCCGTTACCAATTCCGGTTGAAGAAAGATGTTCCCTTTGCAAAAGCAATTCGGGTAATGAGTCTCCAATAGGTTGAGGCAAATCCATTTGTACTGAAACTTGCTGAAAAAGTGATTCTATTGAACTTGATGGAACAGCATGAAAAACATTTCCTGCTTTTGAGAGCTTCAATCAGGCGTGACTGAGAAACTTGTTCTTTGCTCTTGGGGGATCTTCTTTTGTGTTCTTCAAGGTGTATGTGTTTTGAATCAGCCCAGGAAATTAGAGTAGATTGATTAAAGTAATATTTCCCGCGACGAATGATGCAGGGAATATCACCCTGACGTATCCAACGATAAATAGTTGCTTCAGGAACATGCAGCAACTGAACGACATCTGAAACAACCAACCATTTAGACATGTATAATTGAAAGACAAAAATATTTAATGAAAAAGGGTTATAATATTTGGAGTAACTAGTTTAACAGTATTAACTGTCTTTGTGAAGAAGTGGAATCTATATAAATTAAATTATTAAGAGTTGAAAATTGGTGCATTATTTATGAAAATCAATTACAATTTTCTAACAAAAAGTTACTTAGAAAGAAATTCAAAGGCAATTGAAAGGTTAAATTAATAAAAAAGACACTATTTCAAATCCAATGTCTTGATATTAGCCTAAAAACTTTAGATAAAGACTTCTTGTGGCTGGGGGTGCGCAATCGAAAATTTCGAACCGTGTCAGATCCTAGCGGAAGCAGCACTAAGATTTCGTAGATGTGCCGCATTCCTCAGCCTCTCTTCGTAAATATTGGAATTCCTCTCATGTCTTATGTCGTTCTGGCGCGCAAGTTACGCCCTTCACGTTTTGACGATCTGATTGGGCAAGAAACTACAGCCCAGACTTTACGCAATGCAGTTCTTTCAGACAGAGTTGCTCATGCCTTTTTATTTACTGGATCACGAGGAGTTGGAAAAACCAGTGCAGCCAGAATTTTAACAAGGGCTGTCAACTGCTTGAATCCCGACAATGGGGACCCGTGCAATAGATGTGAAAACTGTACTGAAATCAATCAAAACGCATCTGCAGATGTTATCGAGATAGATGCTGCCTCCAACCGTGGAATTGAAAATATTCGTGAGTTGCGTGAAAACGTAAATTATGTACCGGCAAAATGCCGCTACAAAATATATATCATTGATGAGGCGCACATGCTCACTCTCGAGTCTTTTAACGCGCTTCTTAAAACACTGGAAGAACCACCTCCGTATGTGAAATTTATTTTCGCAACCACCGATCCCCATAAAATTCCTCCGACTATTATTTCGCGTTGTCAACGCTATGATTTTTTAAGAATTTCAATAAAAAAAATGGCAGATTTTCTGGAAACAGTTGTCAAGAATGAAAATCTCGAGTTGTCACGCAAGGCTATTGAAATGATCTGCAGGAATTCAGTAGGCGGAATGAGGGATGCATTGACTGCAATTGATCAAATTCTAAGTTTTACGGGAACATCTGCGACTGATCAGAAAGTAGCCCAGATTTTGGGGATACTGGACAGTGAATCCAGGTTTGCATTTATTGAGGCTCTTCTGGAAAAAAAGGATGGTGAGGCCATAAGTTATTTTCAGAAACTTCAAGAACATGGACATGATGTAAATGATGTATTATCTGATTTGTTACAAACCATTAAAACCATCGCACTTGTGCGGACACTTGGGATGAATCAAGCTCTTTTTCAAGATATTCCTGCTGATGATCTGGAAACATTTTCTACTTTAAGCAAAATTGTCAGTGCCGATGAGTTACAACAGATTTTTCATATTCTGTTGGAGTTGGAAGAACAGATGAAGCGTAGTGCACATACTAAGATTTGTTTTGAAATGGCTATTCTCCAGATTGCATCCATTGAGCCTCTTGTCGGCCTTCCGGAGATTATCAGTGAAATACAAAATATACGTAAAAGTAAGTCTGCCGGAAACTCAAATACAGAAAATACAGATTCAGTAATTGAAGGTCCAGCGGAACTCTCAGGGCCGGAAAAAGATATTTCCGGAGCAAATCAGCAGCACTCATTTTTAAAAATGTCCGGAGCCCATAAACCATTAACGGACGCAACTGTAATTAAAAACATTTTGAAGTCAGACAAGACGGAGTCAGCTGCTGCTGAACCTGCCAAGTTGAATGAAAGTTCTCCTGAACCAAAAATGACTGAAAAGCAGCATTCTGTTACAAATCAAGATAATTATTCTCATGTTGATGAAGAAAAACCATATGTTGCAGAAACAGAAGTATCCCAGGTAAAAGCTGAACAAACTGAAAATGCAGATAAGGAAATGTCACCGGAAGCTCAGAATAATATTAATCAAAATCAAGAAATTGTAAAACTTGCTGCCAAAAAAAACATTGAAGAAACTTCAATGGAACCTCCGGAAGAATGGTGTAACTTTTCAGAAGAAGTTCAAAAACTGTCATCAAAGCTGGCCAGTTTTGTTCGCAATGCGGTCCCTCATAATTTGACAGGATCACAATTAATACTTTCTTTCAAAAGCGGAAATTATGCATCTATGCTGACTGAAGATAACAGAGAGTTACTGGAAAAAATTGCTTCCGACTGGACTGGCCATTCAGTTCACGTTAGTTGTGAAATTACTCCAATATCTGC
>Ga0208336_1000366_pt1 | contig 17939 bp, 19 predicted proteins | sample DeeseametaMP0372_FD_184212 | JGI IMG/M metagenome (GOLD analysis project Ga0208336, IMG submission 184212) | Marine microbial communities from the Deep Atlantic Ocean - MP0372 (SPAdes) | ecosystem: Environmental > Aquatic > Marine > Oceanic | place: East of Porto Seguro, South Atlantic Ocean...
CCACCAAGATCGAAGTTAGTCTCATCGGTTCCTGCACCAATTCTTCCTATGAGGATATTTCGAGGTCTGCATCCATTGCCAAACAGGCTGTTGATAAACAGCTCAAGGTCAAAAGTGACTTTACCATAACACCGGGAAGTGAACAGGTACGCTACACCGTGGAAAGGGATGGCTATTTGGATGTGTTTGAAAAAATTGGCGGTGTGGTCCTAGCCAATGCCTGTGGACCGTGTATTGGTCAGTGGGCTCGGCACAGTGATGACCCCCAGCGCAAGAATACCATCGTAACGTCCTTTAACCGCAATTTTGCCAAGCGAAATGACGGTAATCCCAATACCCATGCGTTTGTGGGCTCACCAGAACTGGTCACAGCGCTTGCTATTGCCGGTGATCTGACTTTCAACCCGTTGGAAGATACGCTGGTGAACGCTGCGGGAGAGGAAGTAAAACTGGATCCGCCGGTTGGAGTGGATCTGCCGCAGAACGGATTTGCGGTAGAGGAATTGGGCTATCAGGCCGCGGCTGAAGATGTCAGTACTACGGAAGTGATCATAAACCCCGATTCTGAACGACTACAACTACTCACTCCTTTTAAACCGTGGACGGGCGAGAATTTAACGGGCTTGAAGCTGCTCATAAAAGCACAGGGTAAATGCACTACAGATCATATTTCCATGGCGGGACCCTGGCTGCAGTTCCGTGGCCATCTGGATAATATTTCCGATAATATGCTTATCGGTGCAGTGAATTTTTTCAATGGTGAGACCAATGCAGTAAAAAATCAGCTCACGGGGGAATATGGTCCCGTACCAGAAGTCCAGCGGGATTATAAAAATAACGGGATCCCGACGATTGTAGTGGGTGATGAAAATTATGGGGAAGGTTCTTCCCGTGAACATGCCGCCATGGAACCCCGTCATCTGGGTGTTCGGGCCATTCTCGCTAAATCGTTTGCCAGAATTCACGAGACCAACCTGAAAAAACAAGGCATGCTGGCGTTGACTTTTGTTAATAAATTAGATTATGACAAGATTTTGGAAGATGATACTTTTGCATTTATGGATCTCGCTGAATTTCAAACCGGAAAAATAGTAAAGATAAAAATTACACATAACGATGGAAGTGTTGATATTGTTGAATGTAATCATACGTATAATGAAGTACATATTTCCTGGTTCAGGGCTGGATCTGCTCTGAATCTCATTCGTGAAAGTCATGGGTAAATCATGCTGAGAGTTCTTGTTTCTGATCCCGTTGCCGATTCCGGTATTGCTGTTCTGAAGGATGCTGGTCTGGAAATTGTGTATGAACCTGAAGCGGATAAAGCTGCCCTTTTGAAGATTGTACCCAACGTTGATGGTTGGATCATCCGCAGTGGCACAACTATTGATCAAGACCTGATCGAAGCAGCAGGTAAACTGCATGTCATCGGCCGGGCCGGCGTTGGTGTTGACAATATTGATATTCCAGCGGCAACTCAAAAAGGTATCGTTGTAATGAATACGCCCGATGTCAATACAGTTTCAGCTGCAGAACATACTGTCGGTATCATGCTTGCTTTAGCGCGCAATATTTCTATCGGTCATCAGGGATTAAATATTGGAGAGTGGAATCGCCATGCCCTTGTAGGTACGGAACTCAGAAATAAAACAATTGGTATCGTTGGGTTGGGAAAGATTGGCCGCGAAGTAATGAGCCGCTGTTTGTCATTTGGCATGCGCATTCTGGGCTACGATCCCTACATCACTGAAAATCTCTTCAGTACTGATGAAATTACCCTTACGGATCTTGATACATTAACCAGAGAATCGGATTTTATTACCCTGCATGTACCCATGCTGGATTCAACCCGCGATCTGTTCGATCTGGAACGCTTGCAGATGATGAAACCTACGGCCCGGATCATTAATGTGGCCCGGGGAGGTATCATTAATGAGAACGATCTGGCTACTGCCATCCAGGATGGTGTCATAGCCGGGGCGGCGGTGGACGTATTTGTGGAAGAGCCTATTGACAAGGATCATCCCCTGGTCAACCTTGAAAATGTTTTGCTCACACCTCACCTTGGTGCGTCAACGAAAGAAGCAGAGGAAGGTGTATCGGTCACCATCTGCGAAATGGTCCGTGATTATCTGGTGAATAATAAGCTTTCCAGCGCGCTCAACATACCGATCAGTGATATGACGGTGTTAAAACAGCTCCAAGCCCATTTAGACTTAACGGAAAAAATGGGTATTATCCAGGGGCAATTGGCCCAGGGTGCCATTGAAAAAGTTCATATGGAAATCCAGGGCTCTTTTGATGATTTCAAACCATTGATTTTGGCCTTTATAAAAGGACTATTGACTGATCGTATACCTGATCGAGTTAATTTCATCAATGCGGAATTCCTGGCCAAGGAACGGGGTATTGTTATTGAATACGGTGCCACCAATGAAGAAGGTGCCTATACGAACGTGGTCCAAACCAAGGTCACAACGAAAAACCAGGAAAACTCCATTACCGGAAGTGTGTTTGATGGGAATCAATTGCGCTTGGTCAACATTCTAGGCTATGAAATGGACCTGAACCCTACGGGCAACATGTTGTTTGTCAAAAATGAGGATGTGCCCGGTGTAATAGGAAAAGTCGGTACATTGCTCGGCAAGCACAAGATCAATATTGGGGCCTACCTGTTAAGCAATGATGAACATCAGGATGAAGCATTTGCCGCAATTCGGCTGGATACACAAGCACCCGCTGATGTACTGGACTTACTTATGGAAATCCCTGAAATTATTTCAGTACAACAACTGCATTGTTAGTCGCACCATTAATACCACTTAAACCATGAGCATTACGGGGCAAAACCCCATTCATATTGCTGGATCAGGCATCGCTGGTATGACTGCAGCAATCAACCTATCAACGCGCGGTAAAACGGTCATTATTCATGAAAAGCATGATCGTATCGGCGGTGCAAGAGATGGGGATTTCGAAGGCCTTGAAAACTGGATATTTGCTCATACAGTACCGGAATTTTTCAGCAAATGCGGCGTTGATTTTAACGCACTGCCGGCAACACCAATATTTGACTTCAACGTTCACTTGCGTGGTCTAGACCCGGTAAGGGTCACATCTCCAGAACCATTTTTCTATATTGTTTCCCGAGGGACAGCAAACACCTCTATTGACAATTATATGGCCAACATATGCCGTGCAAATAACGTGCAGTTCAATTTTGGGAAAGCGCTGGCCCGGGAAGATGCCGATATTTACGCAGCGGGCATGGGACGGGCAGCAGCATTTATCCGAGGAGCTGCCATCAGAACGGACCAGCCAGATCAGGTCCATTTACTGCTTGGCAAGGCTTTCGCTCCCAGCGGATATGCGTACCTCATAATCAACGGTGGTTGTGGTACTATCGCTACGACATACAAGAAGGATAGCAGTAAAGCTGATCCACTGCTGGCCAGTATTGATTATTTCCAGGATATTGGACTCGACTTTACCCTTGAGAAACGATTTGCGAGTCGCGGCAGTTTCCACCTGTCGCGGTTCTGGCAGCGATCACGGACCCTAATGATCGGGGAGGCCGGTGGCTATCAAGATTATTTATTTGGTTTTGGTATGCGCATGGCGATGTATTCCGGCTTAGCTGCCGTTCATAAACTGTGTGGTGAATATTCTCTTGCCCGTATCCTCCTCCGTGAATTGAACTTAAAACGGAAAATATCTTTTGCTAACCGCGCCCTTTATGAGCAATTATCTCCAGCCAGTGTGCGCTATTGGGTCGAACGATTCCACGCCAGCAAAGCCCCCCTAAATATTCTACGGAGAGCCTATGATTGGAACTGGAGAAAGTTAGTGCAATCCAAAAACAATTTAGACCATTATGCGGTGCGCTTTTCTTAGAGGACTGCAGGTATTTGGGATGGTCGTGATCATTTCTGGTCTCACAACAGGTATACGCATGCGCAATATGGGCATAGAACTATCCGCGCTGGTCATTGGTGCGGGGATCTTTTTCGCGGCAAATTTGTTTCTGGATAAAAGCAATTAATTATGAATCATAACCAGCGACTAGTAATTTCAATCAAAGGGGAACAGGTATTATGACCAAACTTTGGAATGATCTGAAAAAAAATATGAAAGATTGGAGTACCGCTGCTGTAGAGAAAGCAGAAGAGGTCAGCAAGATAGCAGTTGCAAAAACAGAGGAACTCACCAAAATAAGTAAGATCAAAATTGAGGAACACCAATTACAGCGGGAACTATCGAAAAATTACGAAGAAATGGGCCGCATGGTGACCAGACATGCCAAAGATGATAATATGGTCAATTTCTCTGGTAATCAGGAATTTTTCAATCTCGTTGAAAAAATTGACAAGATTCAGGCAGAAATTGATACCAAGGGGGTAGCCATCCAGCGCATTAAAGATGAATACAACCTGACGGATACAGATGTGAGCGCTGCCGTTAGTGAAGCGGAAGCAAACCTGCAAACAGATGAGAATCAAACCGATTTTGAAACGACAGTAGAGACTGCTCCTGGGGAGGCATCTGAAGGAGATCCAAAAGAAGAATAGATACCTGGTTGGCGAACCGTCCTGAAATAGGTAACAAACGTTCCCTTGTATTATACCTCGAGGAGATTAAAGACCTCGAACCTCTTGATTCAAAAGAAGAAATAGCCCTGGCCCAGCTGGCCAAGAAAGGCGAATTAAAGGCCTTTAATAAACTGGTAACGCACAATTTGCGCTTCGTCGTTGCCGTAGCGAAAAAATTCCAAGGGCAGGGCCTCCCTTTCGAGGACCTGATCAATGAAGGCAATCTGGGGTTGATCAAGGCTGTTGATCGTTTCGATGAAACACGTGGCTTCCGGTTTATTTCATATGCTGTATGGTGGATTACCCAGAGTATCCGTCAAGCAATTCAAAAAACTGGACGTGTAATTAGATTGCCTGCTCATGTACGTGATTCGATGGGAAAATTGTATCGTCAATCTCTGAAATTAGAGCAGAATATTGAAAGAGAGCCAACGCCGGAAGAACTTGCCGAAATAACGCAGACATCACCGGAGTGGGTGGATGACCTGATCAGGGTTTTCAGTGAACCGGTGTCCCTTGATGAGCCTATCAGAGATTCAGAAACGGCGCTGTTACAACTTATGGTTTCAAACGATCCCCGACCAGAAGCAACGCTGATGAAGAAGAGCCTGGAAAAGGAAATCTTGACCGTGGTGCACACACTGGACGAACGGGAAAAAATAGTTATTACACATTATTTTGGTATTGGGGGCAGCGAACAGAAAAATTTGCAGGAAATCGCCAATGAACTAGAACTTACGGGCGAGCGTATTCGTCAGATCAAGGACCGCGCCCTGCAGCGCTTACGCCACGTCACACGCTCACAATTACTCAAGATTTATATCGGCTAAACACTATTGTAAAAGATCATTCTTAGAAGAATTGAAAAAACTTTGTAAAAATGGTTTGGATCGATGTAAAATTGCTCAGTACAATCCTATGAATGTCCTAAGCAATGCTTAAAAGACGTAAGAAAAGAGTGGATGAGGACCACCGCTACATCTTCATCTCCCATCATGACGAGGGTGTAGGGCAGTGGGATTTCTCAAAACGGCAATTGCTGGCCATTGTCGGCCTGTGTATTGCCATCGTTGGTAGTGGTTTATTTTTTACAACAGACTATCTGACCAAAGTTTTATATCAGGCGAAATTGAAGAGTCTGAAGCGTAATTATAATCAACTGTCCCTAACGCTGACTGACTTGCAGCGGCAAATGGATCTGTTATCCACACATGTGGTTGACATTGAGGAAAAGGACCGCGCACTCCGCACCTATGCAAATTTGCCACAGATCGATAAGGATGTTCGCAAGTTGGGTATTGGAGGCATGGAGGTCGCAAAACCCGTAAAATTGGATAATGTTTCGCCCAATGCGGAAAGCAAGCTTCTGAATCTGGAAATGAATGTGGATATGCTGACCCGGAAGGTAAAACTGGAGTTGGCTAGTTACTCGGATATATATAATAAAGTTATCAAGGAATCAGACCGCGTGAAGTCTATGCCATCGATTCGGCCGGTTCAGGGTGGGTATTTGAACTCTGGTTTCGGTTATCGCAATGATCCATTCACCCAAAAACCGCGTTTTCATTATGGGCAGGATATTACAGTATCATCCGGTTCAAAAGTGTATGCACCAGCAGATGGTGTGGTCAAATATGCAGCGCGGCAGAGTGGTTTTGGTAAGGTCATTAAAATTGGCCACGGCTATGGCTATCGGTCGATATTTGCGCACCTGTCAAAATTTCATGTAAAGTGGGGACAAAAAGTAAAGCGGGGCGATCTGATCGGTCAAACGGGAAATACCGGTCGTTCAGCGGGGCCCCATTTGCATTATGAAATTCACCGGAATGGTGTCCCCCAAAACCCATTGGATTATTTTTTCAGTGGGTACATCAAATAATCTCCGGTATTTAGTTCACATACCCCGGAGTTTCATTTTTAAGGATACAGGCAATGGGTAAATCTTATTACCTAGAAACCTTTGGTTGCCAGATGAATGTCGCCGATTCGGAGTTGATCGCCGGGATGTTGCACAAGCAAGGCTATATTGTCACTAAATCCATGGATAACGCAGACGCAATTTTTGTGAATACCTGCGCAATCCGGGAACATGCAGAAGAAAAGGTACATTCCCGACTGGGAGTATATTCGCGGATCAAACAAAATAGACCGGAGGTCATCATTGGTGTTCTGGGGTGTATGGCCCAGCACCTGAAAGATGAAATTCTGGAATCCAAACCATACGTAGACATTATCCTGGGACCGGATTCTTACAGAAAACTACCGGAATTGCTCGACCGGGATATTGAAAATACAAACAGCCTGGTTGATACGAAGTTATCCCGTTTTGAGGTTTATGATAACCTTTTCCCGAGTCGACAGGAGGGTATCAATGCTTGGGTGTCCATTATGCGTGGTTGCGACAAATTCTGTACGTTCTGCATTGTCCCATTCACCAGAGGCAGGGAAAGAAGCCGCAGTATCACTAGTATTGTTACTGAAGTTCACAAAGCAATAGCTGATGGTTTTGTAGAAATTACATTATTGGGCCAGAATGTGAATTCCTATCAGCATGATGATCAGAAATTCCAGCACCTGTTGAAGGCAGTCGCTGAAATACCTGGGGTGCAGCGTTTACGCTATACCTCGCCCCATCCGCAGGATATGACGGATGCACTCTTGCACGTAATGGCCGATCATGAAAATATTTGTAATTCGGTGCATTTTCCACTACAGGCCGGTGCCAATCGAATCCTCAAGCGTATGAACAGGACGTATACTAAGGAACATTTCATTCAGCGTGCCCAGTGGATTCATAAATTTCTACCAAATTGTGGTCTCAGCACGGATATTATTGTTGGTTTCCCTGGTGAAACAGAGGCTGAGTTTCAGGAAACGCTGGAAGTAATGAATGCCGTCAAATTTGATTCTGCGTTCACTTTCAAATACTCACCACGGGCGGGCACGAAAGCGGCCGAATATTCAGACCAGGTACCGGAAACTGAAAAACAAAAAAGATTAGAGGAAGTAATCAAGCTACAGAAACGTCATACTCTCAGTCGTAATAAAGCCATCGTTGGCCGGGTTGAGAAGGTGCTGGTGGAAAAGGTAAGCAAACGGTCAGCTACTCACTGGGCAGGCCGCACAGATTCGAATAAATGGGTCATATTTGGAAAAGTGGGTACGCATATAAAACAGGTAGTACCAGTATTGATTACTGATGCAAAAGGCATTAGTTTGCACGGTCAGTTAGTTAAGATAAAAGAAGCTGCCTAATGAAATTATTCAAAATTTTCAGCGGACTGTTGCTACTGGTTCTTATTCTGATATTTTTACTGAAGAACACAGAAGAAGTAACTATCGATCTAGTATTTGCGCGTTATGACCAGGTGAAGATTGCCTTTGTGATGCTGGGTGCCCTGGCGGTAGGCATCCTCATCGGCTACGGGGTTGCGCTTACTTCCATTATTTCCAGCAAATCAGAGGTACGCGCATTGAAGGTCAAAAATCGACGCTTGTCAGATGAACTCAATGATCTGCGTAATGTAGCAATTGATGAAGGTATTTATGACAACGATGTCGGAGAAGATTAATCTTGAACCTGATAATTGTTTTAACAGTGCTGGCTATCGCTGCGGCTGGCGGTGCCTTTGCCTATTTCACTAGGCGTCCAAAACCTAGAAAAAATACCGATTCCCTTTACACAGATGCACTGAATGCCATGGTGCGGGGTGATTCTGATGGAGCAATGCGTTTACTACGTGATGTGGTCAGACAGGATACTGATCATTTGGATGCCTATCTCCAACTGGGGGATATATTGCGGGAGGAGGGGAACCCCCAGCAAGCTATAAAGGTGCACCAGTCGCTTACGGTACGCCCCGGCCTTAGTGAGGACCTGCGTATGAACATCCATAAATCACTGGCCCAGGATTACATGAATGTGGATGAACCAGTCCAGGCCCGGAAAGAAGCAGAAATGATCCTTAATATTGATAAAAAGGATGTCTGGGCCACAGAATTTCTGTTCGACCTCGCGGAACAGAATCAGGATTGGGGTCGAGCAGCGGAATTGGTCAAAGCGCTGGAAAAGGTGAAAAATGAAGCAGATATTACCCGACTGGCACGGTTTAAGGTTTATGAAGGTATGGAAAAATTTGAAAGCGATGATCGTGTCGGTGCGGAGGGTTGTTTTCAGAAAGCGGTTACAATGGCACCAAATTTTGGTTTACCCCATCTGTACCTGGGCAACCTGTTCTCTGAAAATCGTGATCTTGTAAAAGCCATTGATCACTGGGAACAATACGCGCTTCTGGACACGAAAAATGGTTCATCCGTTTACTCCAAGATAGAAGCGGCACTATTTGATCTGGGGCGCTTTAGTGAAGTAGAGAAATTCTACCGGCGGGCCCTGGACAAAAATCCTGAGAACTTAGATGCTCTGGCAAAGATCGCCAATGTCTTGGAAGAGAAGGGCGAACGCCAACAAGCACTTGAACTGGTAGAAGATGCCTTAAATCGCCATGAGGATTCTGTAAAACTACGGCTTATGAAACTGAAATTGTCCCTTCAAGCAGTTCCACCGCCCCAGCTGGCTCAGCAAATAGACGAAATGATTGAGATCATGACAACGGACTCAAACCAGTGAAGCAAATCCTAAAAACCATATCCTTGTTGCTCTGTTTGCATTGTGCTGTACTATGGGCCCAGGACATTGAACGTTACCTGGGACTCATAAATGAAGGCAGGATTGACGATGTACGGTCTGTGTTACCAGAATTGGATGCTTTATATAAAGATGATCCCGGAGTGCAATATGTAAAAGCTCTGGTTACACTGGATGGGGAAGCAGCGTTGGTTATTTATCGAAATCTGCTCAAAAGCCACCCCAATCATGTTTATGCGGATGATGTAGCCATGAAAATCGGTGAATATCTTTTTTCACGTGGTCTATATACTCAGGCAAGTAAACAGTTTCGTCTCGTTCCGCTGGTATATACAACAACGGAACACGTCCAGCGAGCTACAGATCTCATGGTCAATAGTTATACAGCCACCGGACAAAGAGATAGTGCGGCATATTATGTGCGCCAGATACGATCCTTGCATCCAACACTCGAATATGACCACTATGGAATGGCAACCTTGGTGGACCCACCGCAGGATGCGAAATTAGTAAAACTGGACGAGGAAAAAGTTTCCGCAAAGTTAAATAATAGAAAACTAACCTGGCCTGGCCCAAAGCCAAACCCAACTATACCAAAACCGGGTCCCAGTAAGACCAAGGATTTCGTAGCACAGGTGGGCGCATTCAGCAAATATCAGAACGCGCTGCGAATTAAGAATTTACTGCTGCAGGGTGGGTTCAATGTGGAGATCGTTGAAGTTCCATCTGCAGGTAGACGTTTGCATGCGGTACGTGTAGTTCGTTTCTATAGTATGGAGGAAGCGGAAATCGAAGGTGAACGGGTCAAGGATAAGTATGGCCTCGAATATCGGGTGTTAAATCGACCTGAATAGGCCACAGTATTATGGGGAATGATTGCGCGGCTGGTGCCCGCCGCGGTCTTCAAAACCGTTGTCCCGGTGCTGAATCGGGAGCTGGGTTCGATTCCCAGGCGTTCCCGCCATTTGAAAAAGTCGGTAAGTGCTAATATACTGGCATTTACCGACGATAAACTTAAATATTATGAGCAAATTCCAGTGCAGTTTAATGCACTGGAAAGTACTCAATCGTTACCGATTTGGTCACGTTTTGGTCACGTTTTGGTTTTATTTTTTACCACTGGAATAGTTTGGTAGTTTATTAATGTAATCCCGGGCGAGTTCCAAGTTAGGGTGGGTGTACACTGTCGTAGTTTTAGATGATGAATGTGCCATCAAACTTTGACGATCTTCAATTGACAACTTTTCGGCAAGTAACAGATTATTAAATGTAACTCGAAAGCTATGAAGAGTTGCCTTTGGACGGTCTGCTTCTTTTAATATCATTTGAAACCGTTTTCTTGGAATACTAATCCGATAATGTAAGATCCTTTCATCAGCTACTATTTCCCCAACACTATTTGTCTTTGTCACATATAGGGTAGGAAATAACGGCTCATTATCATCTTTATTCTTGGGGATTAAAGATACTAAATGATCAGATAATGGAAACTCGTGTACTCGTCTGGATTTACGAACTAAAGTTGTGATCACCTTTTGAGAAAAATCAATATTACCATAGGTGAGCATTGCGGCATCACCTGCTCTCAATCCGGTATACAAAAGAACAGCAAAATACAATTCCCATTGTCCTGCATTTTCAAAAGTAATTGATAGATCATCATCATTTAAATGACGATGCCTGATGACTTTTTCAACTATTGGTAACATTGCCAATCTAGATGGATTCGTTTTTATTTGTTCATCTCTGATTGCCTCATCAAACATTAGCGATAATATATTCACGTGATTCTTCTTCGTCTTTGGTGAACAGTTAAGGCAATTAATGTAGCCATTAATGTTCCTTACCTTTATATCTGCTAAATCCCGAATCCCTTTTTCAACGATGTATGATTTAAATTTTCTCAATACACCTCTTGTAATTGAATATGTTGATTCAGATTTTCGTTCCGATACAAGGGTAAGGTAATAGTTCATAAATTCTAATAGGGTAGGCTGTGAATTTGTAAATCCGAATTCACCTAAATTTCCTAAACGCGGAAGATACCCAGCTGTCGATTCATTTCTCACAGCCGCTGTCAGATATTGGTGCCGCTTCCGCAGTGACGATTGCTTATGAGGATATGGATCTCACTACTAGTTATTCTGCAGCTGATACAGCGATAATAGTTCAGTTTAATGATCCGTATGCATCTTTAGATAGTATTACACTTACGCTGAGTTATATACGTGATTGGTCCGATACTGGAACCGATGATAAGGAACTGCAATTCACGACCTATATGCTGGCAGATTTTGACAATAATTTCCAGATCAATGCTGCTGATTTAGCCACTTATCTCACCGGCTGGCAAAATGGGGACTACAGTTTTGAGGTTGGTCCTGTAACAGGGACAGTCCCCCATTTTATTCCTACACCGGACAATGTCTATGACCTCGACGATGTAATGACCTTTGTGCAGATGTGGTACTGGTATCACCAGACATTTTCCTTTAGTATGGGTACGTTAGCAGATATAGGGGGATTGTTACCAATTGAACAGCAGGATCGTTCGTTAGTAGTTACCCTACCGGATGGTGCTATCGCCGGGCAGGTGTTTATTCAATATCCACCAGCGAGTAAGAATTTGACTACCGCTGCTGACGCGACCTCGGAAAAGAGGATATACCTTAGTAGAAATGATGACATTAAAGGAGAAATTTTAGTTGAATGGGCTGATCTGTCTGAAGATGGTATGCAAACGGTAACATTTGATGCCCAATCTCTAGATCGGAATGATGCCAATATAACCATCGCCTATACAATTTATGGTGTAGATCAGGAAATAATAAGCCGTGGCATGCAGAACATAAAATTGGTAGCTATCCCTGAAGAATATGCATTGCATTATAATTATCCCAATCCGTTTAACCCAGTAACGACCATGCTCTATGATTTACCCGAAACGGGCCATACACGGTTGCTTATCTATGATCTACTGGGTCGAGAAGTACATGTACTTATAGATAAGGTCATGAATCCAGGATATTACAGTACACAGTGGAATGGACGAAATCAACAGGGGCAAACGGTCGGTGCTGGTGTATATTTTTACCAGATCCAGTCAAACGGGTTTATCCAGACGCGTAAGATGCTATTGTTGAAATAACTATATCCTTTTAGTTTCAGGATATGAAAAATCTTATTATGGTCATAATGGTTAGTAATTTCTTCACTTCCTGCAGCACAACGATGAATCAAGCAGTGTATGATAAACAATCAAAAACTAAAATGCTGGTCGGCTTGAGCAATAGGGGTGGACTACAGCAAGATCCCTTCTCAGTGTGGTTTAATAAGGAATACGGTGCTTATGCATTAAATAAGGAAGCAGTACAGGTGATAAAAAATGATAGTGAAAATCTGTCTATTAAGCTGTTCATGGGCACTTGGTGCAAGGACAGTAGACGGGAAGTACCGCGTATTTACCGGATCTTGGACGCGGCAGATTTCGATGAGTCCCGCTTGACCTTGATCAATGTGGATCGGGAAAAGAATAGTCCCGGCGGGGAAGAAGCAGGGCTGAATATTCACCATGTCCCAACATTAATTCTTTACAAGAATAGCAGTGAAATCGGGCGGGTGATCGAGTCGCCTATACGATCGTTGGAAGAAGATATGGCCGCGATCTTAAATGGTGAAAGGTACACACCGAATTATAGTGATTTTGGTGCGAATTAATCATCAGAAATCTCGATCCGGATCCCTAGTTCATTCTCGATAACTGCTGCCAAGTCAACTTCCGCCGAAAGCACCATGCCATCCGCGTCAATGAGTTCCGTGATTTTTGGTGCCAGGTCACTTTGCAGTGTTTGCTGGTCGTAGTGGTTCTTAAGCTCTTTGCATACTGCGATCAGATGGTTTTTTCGCCCATAATTATCCAGAGGAAGAATAGTCTGGTAGGCAGCTTGCAGAATTTCTTGGGCCCGGTCTGGTGTATGATCTGGGAATAATTCGGTCAGGGTATCGGCCCAAACCTCTTTTTCTTCCCAGTCAATCTGATTATCAGCGACCTGCATGCAGGATATTAAGTGGGTTACCAGTTCCAGGGGGGTGAGATTGTTTACTGACATGAGTCTGTTTCCTTTTCATTTGTCCACTCGCTGGTGGCTATAGTTTTCAGACCTAAGGCATGGATCTCATTCTTGATCATGCCGTCTAAGGCTTGATAAACGAGTTTGTGTCGATCTAATAACGATAATCCCTCAAAGGCACTGGATACAATTTTTATCTGGAAATGTCCGCCGCCATCGTATTGCTGATGCCGTACATGCCTGCCCGTATCATCCAGTATGGTCAGGTGATCGATCGCCATGGTTTTTTTCAGGCGGGATTTTATTTCATGCTCTAGATTCATTTAATTTAATATCGATTTAATTCGCTATGTAAATTATACAGCAATGGAAACCCCAAATCAAATACAACTTACCAAAGAAGATAAAGCCCGTTATCGAAAAGAGATCGAGCAAGTCGATCTTGAAATTGAACAGGAAGTGATGAAACGTATACCGGATAAGCTGGAGATGCTGATGGGCTCATCGCACCTGGATAATGCTCAGCTGCAACTGGTTCAGGATGTGGCAAAATTATACCAGTTCCTTTCCATCTACCCTGTGCAGAGTATTGAATTGCGGCAAAAGATCCTCTTTGCGTTGCAGTATTTTATTGATCCGGATGATGACATACCAGACAGTATACCAAAACTAGGTTTCCTGGATGATGCGGCAGTGGTGCGCTGGATCGTAGATGATATTATCGACGATAATATAGAAATAATACAGGCGTAATACCGGATGTAAGGCAGGCAATTCTGGTGGTCAGAATTGCTGTTATGGTGCTTTGCTGGCGGTGCCGTTCGGACAGGTGATCCCTTGTGCCAGATCTTCTTCAGAGAACTGAAACTGGCATTTAAAACACCACCAGGGTTTGCCATAATAGGCAGGATCATCTTCATTGAGTTGCCAGGGAATAGTTGAATCGACAGGACAATTTCGTTCATTGCCGGGTTCAGGCCATTTGTAATCCGGTTTGAATTTAAGCGCTGGATCAGGCGTACGATGATCTTCCACACTGCAAATTTACTGAGATAATCTGGTGCGATAACAGCCTAATTTGGCGGTTTATATCGATAGCCAGATCAATTCCATGAAGAATATGATAAAGAAGATGCCTACATAGCGCACGACTCTGGCCTCAGTCCGCGCTGCCCTTAGATAACTATACTGGTTTTGGTAATATAGAAATACCTGTTTCACAGCGCCCGGCGGAACATAGATGCGCTTCACAGCATCGGAAAACATGACATGATTCCTGATCCGCTCAGTCTCTTCAGGCGGTAGATAACTAACCTCATGAAAACCGGGTAAAACTGGGATTGGATTCACAATCGGGGTTTCGCCAATAAAAATACCATCTAAAAACAGGGGTACACCCATACTATCTGCTTTGATGTCCAGGAAACCGGTATAGATGCCCAGGTCAGGTCCTATTGCATCGATATCCTGCGCAATAGCAAAAGAATATGATAAAATAATGGCACATAATTTTGCGATGCGCATGGTCCAAATTATCCTGTGTTCGTCCGTGATTCAACAAGTTAATTGGTTGGAATTCCCACCAGTAGATTAGAATTTTCGGTCGGATTTTGCTGGTATTAACATGAAATATAGACATTTCGTCACCTTATCCCTGGGCATTTGCCTCTTCTCCTGTGCGTATTTCAATACGTTCTATAACGCTAAGCAGTACTTCAAGAAAGCGGAGAAAATACGAATGGAAAAAGCAGGTGAATCGATTCCTGTATCTGCCATTGATGCTTATTCCAAGGTCATCGATAAATCCAGGCGGGTGCTGGAAGAATATCCTGATACCAGATACCGGAAAAATGCACTATTATTGATCGGGAAAGCGCATTTTTATCGACAGGAATACCGTTTAGCAGAAGCGACGTTTCAGCAGTTTGCGGATGAGTTCGGTGAAACCTATCCATTTGAAAGAGGATACTGGCAGGCTATGGTAAAGTGGAGGCAGGGTAAATCTCAGGCAGCTCTGAATGCACTAACAAGTATCCTGGATGAACCGCTGAGTGATGACCAAAAAGCGCAGGTGCACTTATCCATCGCTGAGATACAATTGGAACTAAATGAGGATAAGTTAGCCTTGGAAAACCTGCTCAAGGGAGCAGAACTAACCAGGGATGCGGACCAACGTGGTCAGATCTATTACCGTATTTCCGTACTGGCTTTTGATAAACAGGATTATGAAATGGCGCTGAGCGCAAATAAAAATGTGATCCGCTATGCTTTGTCAAAAAAACGGATTGAAGAAGCCAATCTACAAATTGTACGTATCCACCGTTTATTGGGTGATTGGGATGTGGTCATGTCGGAAATAAAATCAATACTGGTCGATGCTCGCTTCACCAGGATTCATGGTAACCTGGAGCTCGAATTGGTCCGCTTGTATCAGATGCAGGGCAAAGATGACATGGCCAAGAACCGCTTAGAATCAATTATAAAGGATTATGCCCGTTCGGAAAATTCCGCAGAAGCATATTATATGCTTGGAGAAATTGCCATAAATGAAGATTGGGATTTGGACGAGGCGGAAAAACAATTTAGCCAGGTCACCAGGGAATACCGAAAATCTCAATACACGCCTACAGCTAACCTCCGGGTAAAGCAAATCAAGTCCTACAAGGATTCACAGACCTCCATAACCACCCTTCTGGAAACATTCGTGAATACAGAGACTGATTCTGTTAAAAGCGATTCAAGCGCCGCAATTGAGGTCCAAACAGCCGATTTATCACCCAATTATGAATCGCTCGCTAATCATTATTATAATATGGGCGAACTGGAAGCCTTTCACTTTAATCGTCCCACAGAAGCTATTATTCATTTTATGGAGATTATAGATAGTTTACCAACCACCGGACAGTACGTAAAATCATTGTTCACCGCTGCCTATCTAGCTGCGCAACAGGGTGATACCACAATGGCAATTGCATTGCGTGATACACTATTGGATAAATTTCCCCGATCTGAATTTGCTGATTATATGCGAAAGCGTTACGGTATGGAAGATCTGGACGGTTCATCAAATCAATTATTTCGGCAGGGTGAATTGGGGTGGCAAACTGATCCGGGCGGTTCACTGGACATTTTCAAACAAATCCTGCACCAGGATGAGGATAGTGATGTAGCTGCTCGTTCCGCGATGTTCCTAGCGGTGATGTACGATCGTCATTTTGCCCAGGCGGACAGTGCCATATATTATTATGACTGGTTGCAAAGTCATAGGCCCGAAAGTGACCAGGCACTGGCCACAATATATCGTTATGAGGAATTGCAAAAAACGATATCCATATTAAACCAGGTGGACACAATGGAGGTAAAAGATAGTGGTGCTGAAATCATTGCTGAGTCTGAGGGAATAGTGGGAATGGATAACCAGGAAGCAGTAGAGGACACTACTATTGAAAATTGAAATTGCAACTGTTCTGGAAAATAAGCTGATCGCCAGCAATATCTGGAAAATGAAAATGACAGCGCCTGGGATTGCCGAACAGTACAAGGGTGCGGGTCAATTTATCCAGATTTTGGTACAATCATCGTGGGACAACCCCCTGCGCCGACCCATGAGTATCGCTGCAGTAGATGGTGATCAAATAGTGATTATTTACAAGGTATTCGGTAGAATGACCCAGGTAATTACTGAGCAGGAAGCTGGTGAAGAACTGGATATCCTGGGTCCGCTCGGGAACACATTCAGATGGGGAGATGATGAATTCACGCCGGTTCTTGTGGGCGGCGGTGTTGGTCTGGCGCCAATACTGAACATGTATGGGGAATGTACAGCAGCAGGTCAGAATGCAGTCCTGGTCATCGGTGCCCGTACTGGTGCAGAGCATTTCATTGACCATGAACCACAAAATAACGTTTTCCTGGCGACGGATGACGGGACGGCAGGTATTACAGGAACGGTCATTCCAGCCATTGCAATAAGCCTGAAAAATACTGGTAAACCGGAAATATTTGCCTGCGGTCCAGAACCGATGCTAAAAGCGGTGCAGGAGTTTGCCGCTGCCCATGAAATACCAGCCCAACTCAGCGTAGAAAGCTACATGGGTTGCGGTATAGGTATCTGCCAGGGCTGCGTTGTGGAAAGGGTTAACGGAAATGTCAGCGAGCACAGTTATCACGAGAAATATTCATTAGTATGTATTGATGGTCCAGTATATAAATCAGAGGAGGTAATCATTGGCTGATTTACGGACCAAGATAGGTGCAGTAGATTTTGAAAATCCCATATTTGTGGCGTCGGGTACGTATGGCTATGGTACGGAAGTATCTGAACTGGCGGATATTAACGATCTAGGTGCGATTGTAACAAAATCCATCACCCGCTATCCACGGGAAGGAAATCCACCCCCACGGATTGTTGAAACTCCGTCCGGTATGCTGAACTCGATCGGACTGGCAAATATTGGTGTGGAGGCATACATCGAAACAATGATCCCCTTATATGAAGAACTAAAAACTCCTATCATCATGAATATTGCGGGGAGTACGGAGGCTGAATATTGTGAAATATTAGAAATGTCGGAATCCGCATCCTCAAATATTGCTGGATATGAAATAAATATATCTTGTCCTAATGTAAAGGCA
>Ga0208336_1000397_pt1 | contig 17223 bp, 18 predicted proteins | sample DeeseametaMP0372_FD_184212 | JGI IMG/M metagenome (GOLD analysis project Ga0208336, IMG submission 184212) | Marine microbial communities from the Deep Atlantic Ocean - MP0372 (SPAdes) | ecosystem: Environmental > Aquatic > Marine > Oceanic | place: East of Porto Seguro, South Atlantic Ocean...
TAGAAGAATTAATTTTTTTAGAAAATTTTGAAGTTAAAGTACTTATTCCGGATAGGTGTTGTAATAAATTTAAAACTGTTCTCTCAATTGACAAGATATCTCTAGCATTTCCCTCTAAAACTAAAATTTTTTTATTTTTTTTTATTTTTTTTCCATCATCTAACTTAAATAATACCTTAAAACTTTTACAATGTTTTTTGAAAATATCTAAAACAATATTATTGCCAGCCAAAACTATATTTTCTTCAGATAAAAAAACTGCCCTTGCATTTTGTTTCTTATTAATAAAATATTTAGATGTTATATCTTCATTTGATTTATCTTCTTTAAGAAATTTCTGAATATATTCAGATATTTCCTTTTTATTTAATTTCATTTTTTGAAATTTTTTTTTTAATTATTTGTCATCTTAAGCATACGCTCAAGCGGTTTTCTTGCTTCGATTATCAGAGTATTATTTAGATGAATATCAGGTCTTGAATTTTTTAAAGCAAGATATATTTTTTCCATTGTATTTAGAGCCATATATGGACATCTGTTACAAGAACAATTTCCATCTGCTCCTGGAACTTCTATAAATATTTTTTCTGGATTTTTTTTTCTCATTTGATGCATAACATTTGGTTCAGTTCCAATTATAAATTCTTTTTTCTTTGAATGGGATACAAATTGAATCAAAGATGAGGTCGAACCTATATAATCTGCATGTTTTAATATTGTTTCTGGACATTCTGGGTGTGCTATAAACAGAGCATCTGGATTTTCAGCTTTTATTCCAATAAGTTCTCTTTCGGAAAATTGTATATGAACTATACATGTACCATCCCATAAAAGCATATTTCTATTTGTAATTTTATTTAAATAAGCGCCTAAATGCTTATCTGGAGCAAAAATTATTGGTTGAGATTTTGGAATTTGATCAATAATTTTTTTTGCATTAGATGAAGTAACAACTATATCTGATAATGCCTTAATTTCGGCTGAACAATTTATATAAGTTATAGCTAAATGATCTTTATACTTATTTTTAAATTTTTTAAATTCCTCAGGTTGACATGATTGTTCTAGTGTACAACCTGCATCCATATCAGGTAAAAGTACTTCTTTATTTGGACTCAAAATTTTTGCAACCTCTGCCATAAATTTAACTCCACAAAATACAATTGTATCTGCGTCAGTGTTTGCTGCTTTTTGTGATAAATCTAAGGAATCACCAACAAAATCTGCTAAATCTTGAATATCACTAGATTGATAGACATGAGCAAGTATGACCGCTTTTTTTAATTTTTTAAGCCTTTGAATCTCAAAAGCATAATCTATATTATTGGAAAGATTTTTTCTTATATCATGTTGTTTGAATTTTAAAATATTTTTTAACATGTCTAATTTAAATTATATAAATAAAATGCATAATAAATATAATAATTTTTATTATAATAATAATTATCTAACATTTAAGGTTATAAAAGCAATGGATGAAAAAATTTTTAATTTAGAAATAAGAAAATTTCTAAAAAACTTTGGAATAACTGCGCAATCTGAAATCGAAAAAAAAGTTAGAGAATCATTATCTAATAATTCTATTAGCGAAAATGAAGTTTTAGAAGTTGAAGCTAACTTAAACATAGGAAAAATAAATTTGAACCATAAAATTTCAGGAAATATAAAGCTAAATTAATTTTTATTAAAAACTACCTTCTTTTTTATTTCTGCAATTGCTTTTGCTGGATTTAATCCCTTAGGGCAAGCATTAGTGCAATTCATAATACTATGACATCTATAAAGAGCCATTGAGTCATTAAGTTCTTTTAAACGTTCGTTAGTAGCTTCATCTCTTGAATCGGCAATCCAACGATAAGCTGCTAACAATGTTGCAGGTCCTAAATAATCTTTTTTATTTGTATCTCCATTCCACCAGTAGCTAGGGCAACTAGTAGAACAACAAAAGCACAATATACACTCTATTGAGCCATCCAACTTAGATCTATCAACCTGCGATTGAATTCTTTCTCTATTATTTTTTGGTTTTGATTTAGATTTTAACCAGGGTGATATTGAATTGTATTGTTCATATGCATTTTTTAAATCTGGAACTAAATCTTTAATTACTGGCATATGTGGTAATGGGTAAATATTAATATCACCTGGAATATCTTTTAAAGATTTGGTGCAAGCTAAAGTATTTATACCATTGATATTCATAGAACAACTTCCACAAATTCCTTCCCTACACGATTTTCTAAATGTAAGAGATGGGTCAATATCATCTTTAATTGCAATTAAAGCATCTAGAACCATTTGTATGGATTTATTTTCTTCAAGATAAAATGTATCAATTTTTGGATTTTCATTTTTGTCAGGATTAAACCTATAGATATTAAACTTTCTACCTACTAATTTATTATGGGTTTTCCCTTTTTGAACTTTTGAATTTCTAGGTAAATGAAATTGAACCATTTTAAATTAATATAACATTAGATTTTTATTAGTAAACTCTTGCCTTTGGCGGGAAAGACTTGACATCATTTGTCAATGGTTTTAATTGCACAGGTCTATAAGATATATCAGTATTACCCTCTGCATTCATTTTAATTAAAGTGTGTTTCATCCATTTCTTATCATCTCTTTTAGGAAAATCCTGACGTGAGTGAGCGCCCCTACTTTCTTCTCTATTTAATGCTGAAACAATAGCAACTATGCTTTGCGATAAGAGATTATCAAATTCTAAAGTCTCTACTAAGTCTGTATTCCAAATTAAAGATTTATCAGTTGTTTTTATATCTGATTTTGATTTAAAACATTTATAAAGTTTAGATTTTCCTTTATTTAACAATTTTTTATTTCTAAAAACAGAACAATAATTTTGCATAGTTTTCTGCATTTCTTTCCGAAGTTCTGCTGTTGAAATAGTTCCGTTAGCATTTTTAAAAAAATCAAATCTACTAAGTGCTTTATCTAAAGATTCTTTATCAACTTTTTTCAGTTTATTTTTTCTCTTTATGATTTTTTTACATCTATTTGCTGCTGATCTACCAAAAACAATTAAATCTAACAAAGAATTAGAGCCTAACCTATTCGCACCATGAACTGAGACACATGCCGTCTCTCCGATCGCCATTAGACCTGATACAACTTCTTGAGAACCAGAAGAATTTGATTTAATCACCTCAGCATTTATATTTGTTGGAATCCCTCCCATATTATAATGCACTGTTGGTATAACTGGAATTGGTTCTTTGGAAACATCAATGCCTGAAAAAATTTTTGCAGTTTCAGAAATTCCCGGTAATGTCTCACTAAGAATTTTTTTATCAATATTTTCTAAATGTAGTAATACATGATCTTTTTCATCTCCAACTCCTCGTCCTTCAATTATTTCTTGAGTTATTGACCTGCTAACAACATCTCTACTAGCCAAATCTTTTGCACTGGGAGCATATCTCTCCATGAACTTTTCACCTTTTGAATTAGTTAGGTATCCGCCTTCACCCCTTGCTCCTTCTGTAATTAAACATCCGGCAGAATAGATACCTGTAGGGTGAAATTGAATAAATTCCATATCTTGTAAAGGAATGCCGGCTCTTAAAACCATAGCATTTCCATCACCTGTACAAATATGCGCTGATGTAGCAGACATATATGCTCTGCCCCAACCTCCTGTTGCCATCAATGTAATATGGGATTTAAAAATATGTAAAGATCCATCTTCTAATTTCCAAGCCAATACTCCAGCGCATGAACCATTTTTACTCATCAAAATATCTAAAACTATGTATTCAATAAAAAATTTAACTTTATTTTTTAATGACTGTTGATATAAAGTATGAAGTATTGCAAGTCCTGTTCTGTCAGCTGCTGCGCAGGTTCTTTGTGCTTGTTCCTTGCCATAATGTTTAGACATTCCTCCAAATGCTCTTTGATAAATTTTTCCGTTTTCTGTTCTTGAGAATGGAACTCCGTAATTCTCTAATTCAATAACTGAGTCCATTGCTTCTTTACACATATACTCAATTGCATCCTGATCACCTAACCAATCAGAACCTTTAACAGTGTCATACATATGCCATCTCCAATCATCTTTTCCAACATTTCCTAAAGCTGCAGAAATACCTCCTTGTGCTGCTACCGTATGACTTCTAGTTGGAAAAACTTTGGTAATACATGCAGTTTTCAAACCTTTGGAAGCAATACCCATACAGGCTCTTAATCCAGCTCCTCCTGCTCCTATAACTAAAACATCAAATTTATGTTTATGAATCTTATAAGAATTTTTCATATAATTTCGCTATAAATATGCCATACGGAAAAAATTGATAAAAAAATTATAAGAAAACTTATTGTTTTTAATAAAGTGGAAAAAAATTTCTTTTTTTTTTTTGATTGTATGTAATCTTCAAAAATATTTAATATACCTAAAGTAGAGTGATGCATAACAACAATAAATAATGTTATAAATAAAATCATATTTATTGGAATTTTTATCCAAGCATAAAAATCTGTAGTAAAATTAATTAATAATTTTTGAAGAGAAAAAATTATCCAGGAAAATAAAAAAATCAATAATAAAGCTGAAATTCTTTGCCAGATCCATTGACTTGATCCATCTTTACTAAAACCAAAAGAACAAAATTTTTTTAAAGAATTAATCATTAAAAAAACCAGATATAAATATTTAAAGCTAGAGTTAAAATAATTATTATAAAACCAGTTAAATAAACGTTTTTAATATTAAATCCATAACCAAAATCCCAAACAAGATGTCTGATACCGTTCAAAAAATGATATATAAATGAAAATGTTATAAAAAAAAGAATAATTTTTCCAAAATTAGAAAAAAAAAAACTATCTAAAATAATTTTTAAATTATTATTAAAAGCTATGCAAAATAACCAAAAGGAAATTAAAAAAGTAGATAAATATAAAATTATACCTGTAAATCTATGAGATATAGATAAAATAGAAGTTAATTGTGGTTTATAAATTTGTAAATGTGGTGATATAGGTCTATTTTTATTTTTCATTTAATTTTTTTTAGGAATTAAAACCCAGTAATCAATTTCCAATACTATATTTTCATTGTATTCTTTATCATCATTTTTATATAAAGGAAAATCTTTACAAAAATTATCTTTAACTCCAATAGATTTTATTCTTAGTGCTCCAAGGTTTTTATTATTAGATAGTTCTTTTTTATCAATAATTTCACTCCATGCATAAATAGTATTGCCTGCTACCGTGGGAGAAATATGTTTACCATTATTTATAGCTAAAATTTTAAAAGCATTGCTTAGACCATTAAAAGTCAACATACGAACAAGACTAATAATATGTCCTCCATAAACAATTCTTCTTCCAAGTCGGCCCTCTTTTTCTGTATGTTCATTAAAATGAACTTTAGCAGTATTTTGATATAATCTTGTAGCGGTCATATGGTCTGCTTCTTCAACAGTCATTCCATCTATATGATCAATTTTTTCTCCAATTTGGTAATCATCCCACAAATATTTTGAACCACTTTCATCAAAATCGTAGTTTGACATATTTAATTTTTCAGGAATGCTAACTTCTTCTATGCTCACTTCATCTTTTAATTTTGGTATAACTGTTTTAGGAGCTGGGCTAGCTTCGTCTCTTTTGTTTACCATAACCCATCTTATATAATCAAGAACAACTTCATTTTTTTGATTCTTACCAACTGAATTTACCCAAACTATACCTGTTTTTTTATTAGAATTTTCTTTAACACCAAGAACCTTTGAAGTAGTTTTAATTGTATCTCCCACATAAACTGGTTGGATAAATTTACACGAAGCATATCCTAGATTTGCAGGTGAGTTAAGAGATATATCAGGTACTGTCTTACCAAAAACCATATTAAAAGTTAATATATCGTCGATGGGGGCTTCCTTAAATCCAATTCTTTTTGCAAATTCCTTTGATGAATGTAAAACAAATCTTGATCCAAGTAATCCTATAAATAAAGAAACATCTCCTGAAGAAATTGTTCTTGGAGTAGAATGTTTTAATTCCTGATCAGTAGAAAAATCTTCAAAAAAATTTCCAGAATTTGCTTTATTTTTCATTTTTTTAAAGTTTTCTTCTTTATTAGTTCTTCACCTATTTGTATTGCATTTAAGGCAGCCCCTTTTCTTAAATTATCTGCTACTATCCACAAAGATATACCGTTTTTTAATGTATTATCTTTTCTTATTCTACTAACAAAAACCTTATCTTCTCCTGTACATTCCTCTGGTGTTACATATCCCTCATCTTGTCTATAATCAACAACAGAAATACCCGGGCTTTTCTTTAACGTTTTTCTTACTTTATCTTCTGAAATTTCGTTTTCAAATTCAATATTTACAGCTTCTCCATGCCCAATAAATACTGGAACTCTCACGCATGTAGCAGAAACTTTAATATCTTCATTCATAATTTTTTGTGTTTCAACTTGCATTTTCCACTCTTCTTTTGTTTGTCCATTATCTAAAAAATTGTCAATATGTGGAATCACATTAAAAGCTATTTGTTTTGTAAAAAATTTTTTCTTAATTTTCTTATTTGCAAAAATATCTTTGGTTTGCTCAAACAATTCATCCATTTGCGGTCTGCCAGCACCTGAAGTAGACTGATAAGTAGCAACAACAACTCTTTTGATCCTAGCTATATCATGTAAAGGTTTTAAAACCATTACCATTTGAATAGTAGAGCAATTTGGATTTGCTATAATTTTTTTTTTAATTGTTTGAAGATCTTTAGAATTAACCTCTGGAACTATTAATGGCACATTTGGATCCATTCTAAAATAAGATGAATTATCAATAATAATACACCCAGAATCAGTAGCCTTAGGTGCAAATTGTGATGCAATTTTTGAACCAGCGGAAAAAAAAACTAAATCACATTTTTTAAAATTAAATTTGTTTAAATCCAAAACACTTATTTCTTTTTTACCAAAAGATAGTTTCTTTCCTTCCGATTTAGAGGAAGCAAGCAAAAATAATTCCTCAACTGGAAATTTTCTTTCTTCGATAATTGATAGAAACTCTCTTCCTACATTTCCAGTTGCACCTACTATTGAAACTTTAATTCCCATTTTTTTTAAATATTATTTATAATTTCCTCAATAATTAAATCACCCATTTGCTTTGTTCCAACTTTTTTAGATTTTTCATCCATTATATCCATAGTTCTAAAACCTTTATCTAAAACTGTTTTAACTGAATTATCAATAATTTGAGATAGTTTTTGATTATTAAAAGAATAAAAAAGCATCATAGAAAAACTCAATATTGTAGCAATTGGGTTTGCTATATTTTTTCCAGCTATGTCAGGAGCACTTCCATGAACAGGCTCGTAAAGGCCAGATAAATAATTTCCGTTTTTTATTCCACCTAAAGATGCAGATGGTAGCATGCCTAGTGAACCAGTTAACATTGCAGCAGCATCAGATAATAAATCTCCAAATAAATTATCTGTTACAATTACATCAAATTGTTTTGGATTACGAATTAGTTGCATTGCACAATTATCTGCATACATATGGCTTAAATCTATTTCAGAATATTCTGCCTTTCCTAATTTTTCTACTTCCTCTCTCCATAGCTTGCCACTTTCCATAACATTTGATTTTTCAACTGAAGTTAAAATTTTTTTTCTTTTTTTTGCTAATTCAAATGCAACTTTAGCAACTCTTGTAATCTCATCTGTTGTGTATACCTGAGTATTTATACCTCTTCTTTTTCCATTACCTAAATCTTCTATACCTCTTGGCTCTCCGAAATAAATTCCTCCCGTTAATTCTCTCACAATTAATATATCTAGTCCTTTTATAATTTCAGATTTTAGACTAGACGCATGAATAAGAGGATCAAAAGATATAGCTGGCCTTAAATTAGCAAATAATTGTAAATTAGATCTAAGTTTTAATAAACCTTGTTCTGGTCTTTGGTCAAATGGTAAATTATCCCATTTAGGACCTCCTACTGCTCCTAGAAGAACCGCATCTGATTTTTTTGCTTTTTCAATAGTTGCATCTGTAATAGGCGTTTTACATGCATCAATACAGGCTCCTCCTACATGTTCTTCTTCTATTTCGAAGTTAACTATTTTTTTTTGATTAAAAATATCTATTATTTTTTTTACCTCATCTACTGCTTCAGAGCCAATGCCGTCCCCAGGTAAAATTAATATTTTTTTTTTATCCATTTTTTTTTCCTAACCATGGGTATTTTTTCTTAATATTAATTTCATATTCATCTATTAATTTTTTTTTCTCTAAAGTTTTTGATATATCATCAATGCCTTCTAATAAATTTTTTTTCAAATATGGTAAAATATCAAAATTTATGATTTCATTTTCTTTAGTTTTAATAAATTGACTTTTTAAATCGATTTCTAATTCAGAAGTCTCCAAAGAAAAAATAATTTTTATGATCTTTTCAATCTCTTTTGTATCTAAAACGATAGGTAAAACTCCATTTTTAAAACAATTATTATAAAAAATATCTGCAAACTCGCTACCTATTAAACATTTAATTCCAAAATCTTTCAAAGCCCATACAGCATGTTCTCTCGAAGAACCACAACCAAAATTTTTTCCTGTAACTAAAATCTCTGAATTTTTATAGCAAGGTTGATTTAAAATAAATTCTTTATTTTCACTACCATCTTTATTAAATCGTATATATGAAAATAAATTCTTTCCTAATCCTTGTTTACTTATTGTTTTTAAATTTTCCGCAGGAATAATTAAATCCGTATCAACATTTATTCTTGTAAAAGGCGCTGCAATGCCTATTATTTTTTTAAATTTTTCCATTATTAAACTAAATAAATTGTCTGACGTCAGTTAAATGTCCAGAAATTGCTGCTGCTGCTGCCATTATTGGACTAACGAGATGGGTTCGACCCCCCTTGCCTTGTCTTCCTTCAAAATTTCTATTTGATGTTGAAGCACAACGTTCTCCAGGTTTTAATTTGTCTGCATTCATTGCAAGACACATGGAACACCCTGACTCTCTCCATTCAAAACCAGCTTCTTTAAAAATTTTATCCAAACCTTCTTCTTCTGCCTGTTGTTTAACCAGGCCTGAGCCAGGAACAACCATTGCTTTAGTTTTTACTTTTTTTCCTTCAACTATTTTAGCTGCAGCTCTTAAATCTTCTATTCTCGAATTTGTACATGATCCTATAAATACTTGATCTAATTTAATATCCTCTAATTTTGTACCCGGCTTTAAACCCATATATTTTAATGAATTTATAATAGATTGTTTTTTATTTGAATCTTTTTCATCTCTAGGATCGGGTACTTCACCCTTTATTGAGCAAACATCTTGTGGTGATGTTCCCCAAGTTACTTGAGGTTCAAGTTTATCAACTTCTAAAATTTCCTCATTATCATACTTTGCTCCTTTGTCACTCCGTAAATTTTTCCAAAATTTTAAAGCCTCATCCCAATTTTCTTTAGGTGCATAGTTTCTTCCTTTTATATAATCAAAAGTTGTTTGATCAGGTGTTATAAGGCCAGCTCTTGCACCAGCTTCAATGGACATATTACAAATAGTCATGCGACCTTCCATTGACAAATTTTTAATAGCATTCCCAGCATATTCAATAACATGTCCTGTTCCCCCAGCAGCCCCAATTTTTCCAATTAAACCTAGTATTAAATCTTTAGCTGTTATTCCATTTTGCATTTCTCCATTTAAATTTATTCTCATGTTTTTTGCTGGTGTTTGTATTAATGTTTGTGTTGCAAGTACATGTTCTACTTCTGACGTGCCTATACCAAATGCTAAAGCTCCAAAAGCTCCATGGGTTGATGTATGACTATCACCACAAACTATTGTCATTCCAGGTTGTGTCAAACCTTGTTCTGGGCCAATGATATGAACAATACCTTGCCTAATATCATTTATAGGAAAATAAGAGATACTAAAATCCTTTGTATTTTTTTCAAGAGCCTCAAGTTGTTTTTTTGATAGTTCATCTTCTATTTTATCTCTATTAAGAGTAGGAACATTATGATCAGGTACAGCAAAAGTTTTTTCAGGCTGTCTAACATTTCTTTTAGACAATCTCAATGATTCAAAAGCTTGAGGGCTGGTTACTTCATGAATTAGATGGAGATCTATATACAATAAAGAGTTACTTTCATCTATATTATCAATTACATGATTATTCCAAATTTTATCAAATAAAGTTTTAGGTGATTTATTTTCACTCATACTAAATAACTAGTGATTATTTATTAATCTTCTTTATTTTTATTATTATCCTTAGTTTCTTTATTATCTGAATATTTTTTTTCTATTTTTGTCATATTTTTTTCAGTATTTTCTGATTTTTTATCAATTATTTTTTCTTCCTTTTTTTTAACAATATTTTTTATTTCATCTCTATCCTCAGTTATTTTTGCTTTTCTACCAGTTAATTTCCTTAAATAATATAATTTAGCTCTTCTAACATTACCTTTTGTTTTTACTTCAATTTTAGATACATTTGGTGAATATAAAGGAAATAGTCTTTCAACTCCTTCTCCATAAGAAATTTTTCTAACAGTAAAAGTAGAATTAATGCCAGCATTTTTTTTTGATATACAAACTCCTTCAAAAGCTTGGTCTCTTTCCCTTTTTTTTTCCTTTACTTTTACATATACAATTACTGTATCTCCAGAATTAAAATCAGGAATTTTTTTTTCTTGTTTAATTTTTTCTAAATATTCTTTTTCAAATGTTTCTAAATTTTTCATTTTTTTGCAACTTTCTTTAATAAATCAGGTCTTTTTATTTTAGTTATTCTGATTGATTCTTTTTTTTTCCATTCATTTATTTTTCTGTGGTTTCCTGATAATAAAACTTCCGGGACTTTTTTTCCTAACCACTTTCTTGGTTTTGTATATTGTGGATATTCAAGAAGATTATTTTCAAATGTTTCATTCTCCAAAGACTTTGCTGAACCTAACACATTAGGTAATAAACGAACACAAGAATCTATTAAACTCATCGCAGCTATTTCGCCTCCTGATAATACATAATCTCCCATACTAATTTCTTCCATTTTCCAAGCATCGATTACTCTTTGATCAATACCTTCATATTTTCCACAAACCAAAATTAAATTATTTCTTTTTACAAATCTTTTGATTTTTTTTTGATCAAGTTTTTTTCCTTTAGGTGTTAAATAAACCAATGAATAATTATTTTTTATTTTCTTTATTGTTTGTTTCAAAGCCTCGTGAACTATTTCACTTTTTATAATCATTCCTGATCCTCCTCCATATGGTTTATCATCAACATATTTTGGACCTTTTTTTGAAAAATTTTGAAGTTTAATTAATTCTAATAACCAATTTTTTTCTTCTAGTGCTTTACCAATAATAGAAAATGCCAATGGTCCTGGAAACATTTCTGGAAATAATGTTAAAATATGAGCTGTCCAAGGTGTTTTTGCTTTTTTCATGGTAAAACTTTCTAATTTTCATACTAATATATTTTTTAATATAACCTTTTTATCAAAAAATTATCTATATAAAAGAATTTTTTTTTATTCCTTTTTATCTACATTATCTTCTGGTTTATCTTCGGCTTGAAGTTTTTCCTCTTGTTTAGCATCTTGTTTAGGAGCTTCGGCTTGAAGCTTTTCCACTGGTTTAGCATCAACTTTTGGGGCTTGTGCTTGTTTTGCAGGTTCTTTACTATCTTCTTCTTTCTTTTTTATTTTTGGCAAATGTTTTTTTGTTTGTTTTGGAATTGGAGGCTTTTCTACTAAATTTGACTTGCTTAGAAAAATTGCCATTTTATAAGAAGGAGTTGCTCCCTTAGATAACCAATACTTAACCCTTTCTTCATCAAATAAAACTCTATTTTCATCTTCTTTTGGTAATAGAGGATTATAAGTTCCTAGCTTTTCAATAAATTTTCCATCACGTGGACTTCTTTTATCAGAAACTACTATCCTAAAAAAAGGTCTATTTTTTGAACCAGCTCTTGCTAAACGTATTCTTGTACTCATATTTTTAAATTAATTTTTCAATGTAATATATAATATTTTTTCCTTATTGCAATCCTGGAGGAAGCATATTACCAAAACCTTGTCTCATTAATGTTTTTTTATCCATATTTCCATACTTTTTCATCATTTTTAACATTGTATGATATTGTTTAAGTAATTTGTTTACTTCTTGAATTGATGTACCTGAACCTGATGCAATTCTTTTTTTTCTTGAAGCATGTATAATTTTGTGATTGTTTCTTTCCTCAACAGTCATAGAAGAAATAATTGCTTGTTGTTTTAAAATAACTTTATCATCAATATTAGCTCTATTCATTTGATCTTGAATTTTGCTAGCACCAGGAAGTTTGGAAAGAATTCCTTTTATTCCCCCCAGTTTCTTCATTTGTCCTAGTTGCTTTGATAAGTCATCTAAATTAAACTGACCGTCTTTTATTTTTTTATCTAATTTTTCAGCATCCTTTTTTTCTATTGTTTCTGAAGCTTCTTCAACTAAAGAAGCTACATCTCCCATACCAAGAATTCTATTTGCAATTCTATCAGGATGAAAAACTTCTATTGCTTCCATTTTTTCACCAATACCAATTAATTTAATAGGACATCCTGTAACAGAACGCATAGATAAAGCAGCTCCTCCTCTAGCATCTCCATCTAGCCTTGTTAGGATTATTCCCGTTAATTTTAATTTATTATTAAATTCTTTTGCAACATTAACCGATTCTTGTCCTATCATTGCATCTGACACAAGCAATGTTTCACTGGGATTTACAGCTTTACTTATATCCTTTACCTCATTCATAAGTTCATCATCAATTTGAAGCCTTCCAGCGGTATCTAAAATTAAGACATCAAACCCTTCTTTTTTTGCTTGATCTAAAGATCTCTCAGCAATCTTACGTGGTTTTTCTCCTTTAATAATTTCAACTGTATTTACATCAACTTGTTTACCTAATGTAGCTAGTTGTTCTTGAGCAGCTGGTCTTTGAACATCTAAAGATGACATTAAAACTTTTTTTTTGTCTTTATCTTTTAATTTTTTAGCAATTTTAGCACTAGTAGTCGTTTTTCCAGAACCTTGGAGACCGACCATTAATAATATAACTGGTGGTGTAGCTTTTAAATTTATTGGTTCTTCTTTATCACCAAGTATTTCTTTAAGAGTATCGTTAACAATTTTTATAACCATCTGACTTGGGGATATACTTTTTACTATTTTTGATCCCACTGCCTTTTTTTTTGCTTTTTCTAGAAATTCTTTTACGACTTCTAAAGACACATCAGCTTCTAAAAAAGCTACTCTGACTTCTCTTAAAACAAGATCGACATCACTTTCCGTTAGTGATCCTCTTGACTTTAATTTGTCGAAAATCCCTGTTAATCTTTCAGATAAGTTTTTAAACATATTTTTTTTCCCTAATTATAGATTATATATGTTAAATAAAAAAAAAATTCATAAATAAAAAAAATGGCTATTAATTACACAAAAATGCACGGATTGAAAAATGATTTTATAATCATTGATGGAAGAGAAAAAAAAATTTCATTGAATAGCAATAAAATAAAAAAAATTTCAGATAGAAAAAAAGGCTTGGGCTGTGACCAAGTTGTAATATTAGAAAAACCAAAGAAAAAAGGCGCTTTGGCATTTATTAAATTTTATAATTCTGATGGAAGTAAAACAAAAGCATGTGGAAATGCTGCGAGATGTGCGGCCTTCTTGTTAATGAAAGAATTTAAAAAAAAAAAAATTATATTTCAAACAGAATCAGCTTTATTAAATGCATCTTTAACCAAAAATAATCAGGTCTCAGTGGATATTGGTAAAGCGTATTTTAGATGGAAGCAAATACCACTAAAAAGAAAAACAGATATTAATAAAATAGATTTTAAAATAGATAGTTTTTCAAACCCTTTTGTAGTTAATGTTGGTAATCCTCATATTGTTTTTTTTGTAAAAAATTTAAAAAAAATAAATTTAAAAAAAGTAGGTCCAAAAATTGAAAAACTTTCTTTATTTCCAGAAAGAATTAATGTTAATTTTGCTAAAATTCTAAATAATAATAAAATTGCTTTAAGAGTTTGGGAAAGAGGAGCTGGTATTACAAAAGCATGTGGGACAGGTGCATCAGCTGCAACTATAGCTGCAATAAAAAATAAATTAATAAATAAAAAAACTTGTTATGTTCAAATGGAAGGTGGCGAATTAAAAATTGAGTATAAGAAAAATGGACATATTGTTATGACAGGACCAATAAAAACTATAAGAAAAGGAGTTTTAAATAATTTTTTTTAAACATTATGAAAAATCAAAATGTTATAACTTTTGGATGTAGGCTTAATAGTTTTGACTCACAAATTATAAGAGAAAAAGCAAACTTGGAAAAATTGCATAATGTTTTTTTTATAAATACATGTGCTGTTACTAAAGAAGCTGAAAAACAAGCCAGAAAAAAAATTAGAAAAATAAAAAGAGAAAATCCTAAAGCAAAAATTATTGTAACTGGTTGTTCTGCACAAATTAATCCCTTGATTTATAAAAAAATGAATGAAGTTGATTTAATATTAGGAAACGAAGAAAAATTTAATTTTGAAAAATATCTAAATTTACTAAACAGCAATTCTACTGGAATGGCTGTTAATGATATTATGTCAGTTAAGGAAACTGCGAATCATTTTATTAAAGGATTTGATAAAAAAGCAAGAGCTTTTATCCAAATTCAAACTGGATGTGACCATAGATGTACTTTTTGCATTATACCATTTGCAAGAGGCAATAGCAGAAGTGTACCAATAACAAAAATTTGTAAACAAATAAAAATACTCCTTGAAAAAGGGTTTAAAGAAATAGTTTTAACTGGTGTAGATTTAACTTCATATGGTAATGATCTTTATGGAAAGCCTAAATTAGGGAACCTTGTTAAAGAAATATTAAAAAAAATAAAAAATTTAGATAGATTGAGATTGTCATCTCTAGATGCAATAGAGATTGATAAATATCTAATTGATATAATTAGATATGAAGAAAGACTCATGCCTCATCTACATTTAAGTATACAATCTGGGGATAATATTATTCTTAAACGTATGAAAAGAAGACACTTGCGTGAAGATGTAATAAATTTATGTAATAATTTAAAAAAATTTAGAAGTAATATAGTTTTTGGAGCAGATATCATTGCTGGTTTTCCAACAGAAACTGATCGTATGTTTCTAAATAGTAAAAAAATATTGACTGAGTGTGATTTAACTTATCTTCATATTTTTCCATATTCAAATAGACCAAACACACCAGCTTCTAGAATGCCTCAACTTTCAAATAAAATTGTAAAAGAAAGAGCAAGGCTTTTAAGAACTGAAGCTAATAAAATATTACAAACTTTTTTAAAAAAACAAGTTAATAAAAAACATAAAATTCTTTTTGAAAGTGAAAGAGAAGGACATTCTGAAAATTTTATCCCAATAAAAACTGTAACAAAGCATAGAGTTGGAGAAATTATTACAGTTAAAGGAAAAAATATCGTTGATGGGAAATTAATTTCCCAGGTAATGTAATGGGCTGGTTAAATAGAATAAAAGATAGTCTTCTTAGTAAGATAAAAAAAAAAATACCAAAAAAAGACCTTGAATCTGTTGAAAAAACAAGGGAAGAGAAAAAAATAAAAATAAAAGAAATTGCTAAAAAAGAAACTCCAAAAGTTGAAAAAATAAAGTCGGAAATTCATAAAGAAGAGCAAGAAACAAATGAGATAGTAAAGGAGTCTGCTACTAAAAAAAAAACTTTTTTTGGTTTATTCAAAAAAAAAGAAGAACTAAAAATTGAGAAAGATCCAGAAAAAAAGAAAAATTGGTTCCAAAAATTAAACACTGGTTTATTTAAATCATCTGAAAAGATATCTCAAGGTGTAAAAAAAATATTTGTTAATAAAAAATTAGATATTCAAACTTTAAATGATCTAGAAGAATTATTAATAATGGCTGATTTAGGACCATCAGCTGCAGAAAAACTAACAGCTGAATTAGCAAATGAAAAATTTGATAAAAATATTAAACCTGAAGAAGTAAAAACATTTTTAGCAAAAAAAATAGAAGAAACATTAGTAGATGTAGCAAAACCATTAATACTTAATAATTCAAAAACTCCTAGTGTAGTCTTAGTAGTTGGAGTAAATGGCACAGGAAAAACAACAACAATTGGTAAACTAGCGCACCAATACTCAAGTGAAGGAAAAAAAATAATGATAGCTGCTTGTGATACATTTCGTGCTGCAGCAGTGGAACAATTACAAATTTGGGCTGAAAGGTCAAATGCTGAATTTGTAAAAAGTAGTCAAGGTTGTGATTCTGCTGGTCTTGCATATGAAGCATTAGAAAAAGCTAGATCTAAAAAAATAGATGTTCTATTTATAGATACTGCTGGAAGAGTCCAAAATAGAACAGAGTTAATGGAAGAATTAGCAAAGATTATTAGAGTAATAAGAAAACTTGATCCAGAAAGTCCTCATCATTGTTTGTTAACATTAGATGCTACAACGGGACAAAATGCAGTGAGTCAAGTTGAAATTTTTAAAGAAATGGCAGAAATTTCCGGACTAATAGTTACAAAATTAGATGGGAGTGCTAAAGGAGGTATATTATTATCCCTTGCTGAAAAATTTAGCCTACCAGTTCATGCGGTTGGGGTTGGTGAAAAAATAGAAGATTTACAATCTTTCGAAGCACAAGAATTTGCTAAAAGTCTTATGGGTTTAGAAAAATAAAAAAAATGAAACAAAAAAATTCATTAATAAAATCATTAATAGAAATTATTCCTTTAATATTATTTTTCGTAGCAAATGCAAAATACGGGATAATTCTTGCCACAAAAGTCTTTGTTGTAACAACAATAATTGCTCTAGTTGTAAGCTATTTGTATTATAAAAAAGTTTCTACTCCTCTTTTAATAACTTCTTTCTTAGTCCTAATTTTTGGCGGCCTTACTATTTTTTTTAAAGATCCCACTTTTATAAAATTAAAACCAACAATTGTGTATATTTTATTTTCAACCTTTCTTTTTTTAGGTTTGGCATTAAAAAAAAATTTTTTGAAAATTTATCTATCAAGTTTAATCAAACTAAATGATGTTGGCTGGAATACACTAACTATAAGGTGGGGAATTTTTTTTGTAGTAATGGCTATTTTAAATGAAATTATTTGGAGAAATTTTTC
>Ga0208336_1000411_pt1 | contig 16935 bp, 18 predicted proteins | sample DeeseametaMP0372_FD_184212 | JGI IMG/M metagenome (GOLD analysis project Ga0208336, IMG submission 184212) | Marine microbial communities from the Deep Atlantic Ocean - MP0372 (SPAdes) | ecosystem: Environmental > Aquatic > Marine > Oceanic | place: East of Porto Seguro, South Atlantic Ocean...
TACGTCTGATCGGATTTTGCATCATGAACGGACGGTGGATATTACATTATCCGTCGCATCTGAAAATGAATTGGAAAAAGTTGAGATTGAGTTGAATAAGAAAGACGATGGATCAGAATTTTTAGACCTGAATTGGTCGTCGAATGAAACAATTCACTTTATTCCAACTGGTAATGTAAAGAAAACCCTTATGATGAATTTACCATCTGTTTGCGGTATTGCTTTTGTAAAACGGAGTTATTTCAAAATGGGAATTGTAATTGCCCACGAGGGATATTTAATTGATCAAATAAATTTGATTCATGCATCATCAGAATTTGGAAAAACAGTTAATGTGAATTTTTTGGATTATTTATTTAAGGATGGAGAACCAAGATTTGATGGTGTTATGTTTTATAAGATTAATCCGATATAATTAAAGTAAAGAATATTTTATGACAAAAAATAATTGGTCACCTGTTGAAGAACGGTTTTTTCAACGACAAGACGATCAAAAACAGACAACCAAAATTCCCTATATCCTCGTTGATAATTTCCCGGATCTGGGCTTTTTAACATCCCTGCGATTTCTGGAGTGGGTGTCAGAAAATCAGGAGGGCGTCATTAGTCTTCCTACGGGAAAAACACCGGAATATTTTATAAAATGGACCCACCATTTGCTGAATAATTGGGATGCGCCTGATTTAAAAAAATTGCGTAAAGAAAATGGATTGGATCTTGTAAAGAAGCCTGATCTGTCGCGGCTCAAATTTGTCCAGATTGATGAATTCTATCCCATGGATTCTTCTCAGCATAATAGTTTCTTTAATTATGTGAATAATTTTTATTTAGAGGGATTTGAATTATCCAAGGAAAATGCGCTTTTGATCAATGGTGCTGAAATTCCTTTGGCGGATGCAAAACAGTGGATAGAGGTTTTTCCAAATGGCACCATTGACCTGACTCTACGTTACAGGGATCCAAGATCCGAATTAGAAAAAGCGCAGCAGAATTCCATTTATTTGATCGATCAGTGGTGTACCGAATACGAGGAAAAGATCCGCGCTATGGGTGGGATTGGTTTCTTCCTGGGCGGCATCGGTCCCGATGGGCATATTGCTTTTAATGTTCGTGGATCGGATCATAATTCAACCACACGGCTCATGGAAACCAATTTTGAAACCCAGGCTGCGGCGGCAACGGATCTGGGTGGTATCGAGATCAGCAAAAACAGACTTGTGATTACCATTGGATTGGCAACCATCACTTTCAATGAAGATGCGGTTGTGATTATTACAGCTGCCGGGGAAGCCAAAGCAACGATTGTCAAACATTCACTGGAAAAATTACCCGATGTAAAATATCCAGGTACGGTATTACAGCGATTAGACAATAGCCGATTTTACCTGACCTATGGTGCAGCAAAATCTCTACAGGATACTGAAAACAAATATTGGGAAACCCCAAATTGGGATGATGAAAAGAGACAAAGGGCGCTTCTCCAACTGGCGAAAAATGTAAATATCTTTGGGAAAAAATTATCTTTGAAGAATCTTGAAAATGATTCCCTTTGCAAAACAATTCCCGGTTTGAATGAGGGAACAGTATCTGAGATCATTAACAAAGTCCATGAGAAGGTACAGCGGGGAATTAAACAAGAAACGGATCAAATTTATTATCATACTGGACCTCACCATGATGATATTATGCTGGGGATGATGCCCCACGTTATTCATCTGATAAGGGAACCCAGCAACGCTCACCATTTTGCCAATATGACCTCTGGTTTTACATCCGTAACCAATGGATTTGTTGTCGATATTATGGCGGATACATTGTCATTCTTTGAAAAGGGCAAAATACAAATGACGGATTACCCTGATTTTTTCTCTAAGGGGTATAAACGGAAATGGGATAAGGATGTATTTCATTATTTAGATAACTTGGCTAGGAGGGATCAAGGGGAACAAAATCGTGCCATGGCTCATCGGGTTATTCGTGCGCTGATTGAGATTTATAATATTCCAGATAAAGTGGGCTTAGAAGGTCAAATCAAAGCCATTATCTCTGAATTAAAGTGTTGTTATAATGGCGAGAAAAATTCAGTTGAAGTCCAAAAATTGAAAGGAATGATCCGTGAATACGAGGAAGAACTGGTTTGGGCCAATTATGGTGTACGTGTCCAGGATATTCACCATCTTCGATTGGGATTTTATACAGGAGATATTTTTACAGAATCACCTGAACGGACCCGGGATGTATTACCTATCCTGGAACAATTCAGGGAAATAAGGCCCACCGTTATTTCTTTAGCACTCGATCCGGAAGGCAGCGGACCGGACACCCATTATAAAGTGTTGCAGGCCATTGCGGATGCGGTTCGGGTTTGGAATGAAGAAGCAAATCTGTCTCATTTACGGATCTGGGGATACCGTAATATCTGGTATCGGTTTGATCTCGCTGAAGCGGATCTGGTCGTTCCGGTGACATTAAACTCTATGGCGATTATTCGATCCACCTTCATGAATTGTTATTTGAGCCAAAGAGACGCGTCTTTCCCCAGTTATGAATTGGATGGCCCTTTTTGTGATCTATCCCAAAAGATATGGGTAGAACAGCATCAGGACCTGCAATTATTATTGGGCAGAGATTATTGGTACCTAAATGAAAATCCACACCTTCGGGCGGTACACGGTGCCGTTTATCTAAAGGAAATGGATGTGAAAACGTTCCTGACAGTTGCACGAGAATTGGAAGATTCCATGGAAGGATCTGCCCTTTCTACGAATTAAAACTCTTTTTCCCCAACAGCTTGTTTCAAGATCTCCGCTTCTTGGACTTTTTTAGCCAAATGGAAAATATAGTAAACTGATTTTTTAATCTCATCCTCGGAACAGGAATAACACGTTCCCTTAGGCGGCATGATTCCCTCTTCACCTTCCATGCCATTGAGAACGCTTTTATATAAATGATCGAATCCCTTTTCGGCGAGTTGATCAAAATGATCTTTATTCCTGACGGATGCAGCGCCCATGGAACCATACATGTGGCATCGGAAACAGGTGGTAGCCCAAATGGATTCTCCCACAATAATATCCTTTTTGGAGAGTTCATTAAATTCTTTCGAAACGTAAATATTGACAGGGGGTTTTTCCCCGCATCCAATGATAAGAAGAAAAATAAAAAAGAAAATTGAACGTCGCATGAGTGTCCTTATTTTTGCTATTCTAATAAATCAATTTAATATGTCTATTCTAAACATGAGTAGTAACCGTTTTCCCAGGATTCCGGCTGGATGAAGTTCTGCAAAATCTTCTTTATTGAATCCGCGTAATTCTAAAAGGGAAACAGCCAATGCATCGCCCATGGCCAATGTTGCCGTCGTGCTGGCTGTAGGCGCCAAACCCAAAGTGCAAGCTTCTTTTTCAACGGAAATGTCCAAATAAATGTCTTATCTATTGGATAAAGTGGAATTTCGGCGCCCAATCATTCCGATAATAGTTACACCTTTTTACTGGAGTGCTGGCAAGATTTGGATGAGTTCCATGGTTTCGCCGTTATTCGAAACAATCAATACAACATCTTCTTTGGTGATCATTCCCTGGTCACCCTGGGTCGCTTCCCCAGGATGAACAAAATGAGAGGGTGTTCCAGTGGAATCCATGGTGGAGGCAATCTTCGGGGAAATCAATCCGGATTTTCCCATGCCAGAAACAATCAGCCGTCCTGAGCATTGTAAAATGGATTGGACCGCAGATTCAAATTGGGCATTGATGCGTTCACCGATTAGGGAAACTGCTTCTGCTTCGATCTTGATAACACGTTTTGCGACAGATTGAATATCTGGTGAATTCATGTTAAAATTTAATACCATTCTGCTGCCGACCTGATTAGTTTATCTTCCTTCATAATGAAAATAAATCAACACTTTCACTGGGACAAAGAGGAAATTGCCAATTTGTTGACCCATGGTATCGGCACCATTGCCAGTGCTGTGGGGTTGGTATTTTTGCTTTATTTTGCTTTCATAAAAGGTGGAATTTGGGAACAAGTCAGCTTTAGCATTTTTGGCGCCACCATGCTCATCGTTTTATTATCGTCCACCATTTATCACACCATCCGAACACCGAAGTGGAAGAAAATTTTCCAAACGGTTGATCAATCCGCTATATTTTTATTGATTGCAGGATCATACGCTCCGTTTTGTTTGGTGAGTTTACGCGGTGTGTGGGGCTGGTCAATTTTATCTGTTGTCTGGGTTTTAGCCATCACCGGGGTCATTTTAAAAATATATTTTAGGGATCGTGTGGTCAAACCTTTCTTGATTCTTTATGTTGCCATGGGATGGCTCTGCGTGATTGCTATCAAGGAAATGTTGGAAAATATTTCTGAATTTTCGCTTCTTTTTATTGTAATCGGCGGTGCATTTTATATGCTTGGAATTATTTTCTATCTTTGGGAAAAATTACCCTATAATCATGCAATCTGGCATGTATTTGTGATTGGTGGATGTGCCAGCCATTATATTGCCGTTCTTGATCTTGTTCTATGAAAAAACTCGTTTTAGCAGGAATATTTATCATGCCCTTATTTGGAAAAATGCCAGAAATTGGAAAACCAGCACCAGAATTTTCATTACACGATCAGAATGGTAACGTGCATTCATTGGCAGATTATAAAGATAAAAAATTAGTGGTTTATTTTTTCCCAAAGGCAAATACACCGGGCTGAACGAAGCAAGCTTGCGGATTCCGGGATGAATCTGAAAAATATGAAGCATTGGAAATTGAAATTTTGGGAATCAGTTATGATCCCAAAAAAGCTTTAATTGATTTTAAAGAAAAATACAGAATACCTTATAATTTTTTATCGGATAAAAACAGAGTTGTTGGAAAGAAATACGGTGTAAATAATTTCTTATTTACGTCTCGCAAAACATTTCTAATTGATGAAAAGGGAATCTTGGTTCATATCATTGAAAAAGTGAATTTGAACACGCATCCATTGGATGTTTTAAAAGCCTTTGAAAATGCAATAACAGGAGATTAACAATGAAAGTGTCGATAGAATATTGTTCTGTTTGAAACTATTTACCACGTGCTTCCAGTTTGGAAGTGGAATTAAAAACAAAATTTCCCAAGGTTGATACAAAATTGATCTCCAGCGGCGGCGGTGTTTTTGAAGTCACACTGGATGGCGAATTAATTTATTCAAAGAAAGCACTGGACAGGTTTCCGGAAGAGGGTGAAATCGAAACATTGATTAAGGATTATTCAAACTGAATTGAAAATTACCCTTCATCATAACGATCGAGACCATTCCGTCGACTTGGATTGCGGAATTGACCTGTCGATCCATAATAGATTTGATGGAAAAAATCCGATATTTTATAACGCAATGCAAACGAGGGCTATTCCGGTTGAAAGAGACGGATTTATTGGGGCTGTAAATAGGGGAGGCGGTTGTAATGTCTCAGTGGCAAATGTGGATATTCACTGCACTGGGACCCATACAGAATGTGTTGGTCATATTGATGATTCCGGGATAATAATCACCGATGTTTGTCCAACAGGATTTATCTCTGCGTCCTTAGTCTCTTTAGAGACTGAAATTGCAAATGAAACCAGTGAGAATTACCACGTACCGTTTTGCGATGAGGATCGTGTTATCACAAAAAAAAATCTGGTTGAAAAGTGGTCCGGAAAATCACCTGAGGTATTAATTCTTCGTACGCTTCCAAATAACGAAAATAAAAAATCCCTAAACTATGACGAAAATCCTGCACCATTTTTTACCAATGATGCCATTGACTATATCACTCATTTAGGCGTTCAAAATTTATTGGTGGATTTACCATCGATTGATAAAGCGGATGATGGGGGACAGTTGGGCAATCATAATCGATTTTTTGAAAAAGGAAAAACAATTTCCGAATTACTTTATATTCCTAACTCTGTTCTGGATGGATTCGGATTTCTCCAGATCCAGATTCCTAATTGGGGACTGGATGCTGCACCCAGCCGTCCAATTTTTTATCCTGTTTAAACAAAAATAGATTTTAATGAGACGTAGTACAATACGTCTCTACACACTTAAATTGACCACCCGGTCATTATTGAATTAATTATGATTTCAACCACAAATCAATTTGAACAATTACCTGCAGAGAAGCAGTCACGGATTGTGGATGCATCTATCTCTGAATTTGCAGAAAAGGACTACGAGACTGCATCCATGAATAAGGTTGTGAACCAGGCTGGGATTTCCAAAGGGTCACTCTTCAATTATTTTAAAACGAAGAGCAGTCTGTATTTTCACATTTACCAATTGGCAATCAGAGAAGTAAAAGCATATCTCCGGAAAGTCCGGGATGAAACGGCTAGCCTATCATTTGATGTACGACTTTCAAAGATTGTGGATTCAGGTGTGCAATTTATCACGGAACATCCACGACTTGCTCAGATCTATTTCAGGTTGGTTTACTCTGGTGATTCTCCCAACAGGGAAAAAATCGTAAATGAACTGCAGTCCATGTCAGAAGACTATCTAGGAAACATAGTTCAGGATGCTATGGACCGCGGTGAGTTAAACCAAAGTTTAGATAAAGGGCAGGCCGTATTCTTTTTAGATGCCGTTCTGAATCGATTTTTGAAGGATTATCATGAAGCACTGGAAACAGGGAATAAGGATCAATTTGACCGAGAAAAGTGGGTGAAGGGGATTACAACATTTTTTAGAAAAGGATTATCTTAAGTGCGAACGTGCTGAAGTGTTCGGGTGTTAAAGTCCATGAACACATGAGCACACAAACACTTCAACACATAAAATAATGAGTGAATTACAAAATAAAGAATATCCATCTGTTCGGGAAATGAGCGATGATCAGCGGATTAGCATTGTTAAAGATATTTTCGCATCTGTTACGGATAGGTATGATTTTTTGAATCGATTTCTATCTGGGCGAAGAGACGTGGCTTGGCGGAAACGCACCGTTCAGGAAATGAATTTCTTCAATACGAATCGGTTTTTGGATGTGGCTACAGGAACAGGTGATTTAGCTCTGTATTGTGCCAACACCTATCCGGATGTGATTGTAACCGGTGTGGATTTCGTTCATGAAATGGTGGATAAGGGAATTGAAAAAGTATCTAACCAACATTTGACAGATCGGGTTGAATTGAAGTGGGGTGATGCCACAAATATAGAATTTGATGACGATTCTTTTGATGTGACCGCCATTGCTTTTGGTATTCGGAATATTCCAGATAAAGATAAAGCTTTATCAGAAATGAAGCGGATTATTGTTCCCGATGGGCAGGTCATGGTTTTGGAACTCACCACCCCAGAGCCGGGTTTTTGGCGGAGTATATACAGTTTTTATCTCAATGGAGTATTACCCAAACTGGCGAAATGGTTCACAAAAAATCCGGCTGCTTATGAATATTTGGCGGATTCTATTATGAATTTCCCTACACGACGTGAATTCCTCTCTCTCATGAAATTAATGGGGTTGAAAAACTGCCGTGCCATTCCACTTACATTTGGTGTATGCACACTTTATATCGGCAATAAATAGGTGGCCCACAAATTACACTAAAAACACAAAAACACTTTAACACTTGAAAAAATATTATGGACAAAAAAACAGCTCTAGAAAAAATGAACGCATTTAGTATTAATACTATGGTGGAACATCTTGGCATTAAGATCACGGATTTTGGCGATGATTTTACCTGTGGGAAAATGCCCGTAGATCACCGTACGGTTCAGCCGTATGGTTTGCTTCATGGCGGTGCATCTGCTGTTTTGGCTGAAACACTGGGAAGTATCGCTGGGGGAATGCAGGTTAATCTTGAAACACAATCTGTTGTGGGCGTGGAAATTAATTGTAACCATTTGCGAAGTGCTCGGGATGGATGGGTTTACGGAAGAGCAACACCGGTAAAGATTGGGCGAAAGATTCAGGTGTGGAATATTGAGATCAAAAATGATGATGATAAACTGGTTTGTGTGAGTCGTTTGACGTTAGCTGTGATTGATAAGTGATCTTTACCGCAAAGGCGCAAAGACGCAGAGAAAAGATTTGATGGATATTATTACTGACAAAAAGATGGATTTAAAATCCCTTTGGTGGAATGCCATGGCGATGAATGGTTCGGTTGCTGTTTGGCGGTGTCCAAGAGAAAAATCAATCCACTTTCTCGCTGACCTATCTGATTCTTCATTGAAAGGTCGAATCGATATCCAGAAGACGGAACTGGGATTTGTGGTGAGTCCTTTTATGAATCCGGAAGGGAATGAGACTTTATTTCTGAAATCTGACATTCTTGCGGTCGGTTCAAATGATGGAATATGGGGAAGGGTACGTGGGGAAGGGGCAATGGGAGATGGAAAATGGTACATGGAAAATGAAAAAACGCCATATCATTTGAATAATCGTCCTGATACGGAGATATCCGGTGAAAAAAATCATTTTATCAAAATGGTGGAAGATGGAATTACAGCCATTGAAGAAGGAGAGTTCGATAAAGTGGTAACCGCTCGGACATTTGACGAACCATTATCCAAAAACTTTGACATTATCGATCAATTTAATCGATTGGAGAAAGCATACCCCGATGCATTTGTGAGTTTGGTTTCCATTCCCGGTCGCGGAACATGGATGGGTGCCACGCCTGAACTTTTGATTGAATCATCTGCAATTCATTTTCGCACCGTATCCGTGGCAGGAACGCAATCATTTCCATTAGACAAAGATTTATCGGATGCGGCATGGAACCAGAAAGAAATCGAGGAGCAAGCTATGGTGAGCCGCTACATCATTGAACAGTTCAAAACCATTCGTCTGCGAGAATTTGAAGAAACAGGACCGCGGTCTGTCCGAGCTGGAAATATGATTCATCTCAAAACAGAGTATAATGTGGATCTGGAAGAAGTTCATTTCCCTGAATTAGGAACAGTCATGCTCAATTTACTTCACCCAACATCAGCAGTGTGTGGCATGCCAAAATTTTCTGCCTTGCGATTCATTGCTGCCAATGAACATTTGAACAGGGCATTCTATAGCGGATTTTTAGGTCCAGTGAATATGAACGGCGTATCCCGACTTTATGTGAATCTTCGGTGTATGCAGATTCTTCGCAGACGGGCTGTCCTTTACGCAGGTGCGGGAATCACCCACGATTCTGTTCCGGAAAAAGAATGGGAAGAAACAGCATTGAAATGTCAGACTTTGTTAAATGTAATGAATGGCCACGGAGCCATGGAGAACACAGAAAATTGATTTGGAATTTATTCACGAAAATTCTGTGATCTCTGTTGCTATAAAAAACACCCAGCATATTTATGATTTGGTGGGGGTCTGTGCTGGTTTTGGCGTGGAGAAGGCGATAGTTTGTCCGGGATCCAGATGCGCACCGTTACTGATCGGATTTGGCAAACATCCAGATATTGAAACGATTTCTGTCACCGATGAGCGCTCGGCCGGATTTATCGGACTTGGGCTTGCACAGCAATCGGGAAAACCTGTGGTATTAGTTTGTACTTCTGGAACGGCTGCTCAAAATTTTACTCCGGCGGTGACAGAAGCATATTATCAAAATGTGCCACTTATTGTATTAACGGGAGATCGCCCACCGGAATGGATTGACCAGTGGGATGGACAAACGATTCGTCAGAAAAATTTATACATTGATCACATCAAAGGCAGTTTTATTTATTTAGAAGACAACACAGATGTAGCTGAAAAAGCATTGGAATTGGCTTTGGATGGTGCGACTGGGCCGGTTCATTTGAATATTCCAATTCAGGAGCCGTTTTATCCTGAATCATTGGATAGAATTAGATTTGCCACAAAGTCGCAAAGACCGCAGAGAAATAATTCAATTACAATTTTTGATGAAATTTGGGAAGAACTTCAGTCTGAACTCAAAAATGCAGAAAAGGTGATGATTTTAAGTGGGCAGATGGCACCTAATTCTGAATTAGTCCAAATGTTGAATAAAATTAATGTGCTAATTGTTGGAGATGTGATTTCTAATCTCCATGGTACGAAAAATATTATTAATTCCCCAGACTTACTTTTTAAAACGGATGATGATTCCCTTGCTCCGGACTTTCTCATCACATTTGGACGGTCGGTGATTTCGAAAAATCTTAAACTGTATTTACGAAAATATAAACCAAAAGTTCATTGGCATATTGGATTGGGGATGGTGGGGGATCCATTTCAATCGTTGACTAAAACTGTTCAATTTTCTCCAGATATTTTCTTTAAGGAATGGAGTAATCAAAAAATTCAAATTCATAATCAACGTGAATACCAATCCATTTTAGCAGAATCACAACAAAAAGTGAATAAAGAATTTAATTCGAAATTGGAAGATACTGATTTCAATTATTTCAGTGCTGTTCAAAAAGTGATTCAAAGATTGCCTAAAAACAGTGTGCTCCATTTGGGGAACAGCATGCCGGTTCGGATTGCCAATTTTATTGGGATTGATTATTCTGGAATTGATGTTTGGTGTAACCGTGGGACATCTGGCATCGATGGCGTTGTAAGCACGGCTGTTGGGCATGCATTGGCTGATCCGGATCGACCGCACACGTTGATTATTGGAGATCTTTCATTTTTTTATGATCGGAATGGACTGTGGTTGAATCATGAATTCCCAAAAAATTTGCATATCATCATTTTGAATGACAACGGCAGCGGCATTTTTAATATGATTCCCGGACCTGCCAATCAAGATGGATTGGTTGACTTATTTACAACTCCCCATAATCGGACAGCGAAACTCACTGCACAAGAGTACAAAATGGAGTATTGGAGCGTTGGATCAATGGATGAATTGGAAAAAGCGCTGGAGAAATCTGAATCAGGGATTTTAGAAATTTTCACTGAAATGAAAATAAATACAAAAGTTTTTAAACAGATAACCGCAAATTAAAAAAAGTGTTCGTGTGTTCGAGTGTTCACACCCTTGAACACAATAGCACAGAAACACTTAAACACTTGGAAAAGGAGATTATTATGAATTGGAAACAGAATTGGGAAACCATTAGAGAATATGATGAAATCAAGTTCGATTTCTTTGAAGGGATTGCCAAGATTAGTATCAATCGGCCAGAGAAGCATAATGCATTTACGCCGCGAACGGTGAAAGAAATGATTGATGCCATGAACATTTGCCGGGATGACGAAAATATAGATGTGATTATTTTTTCCGGTGAAGGTGGGAAAGCTTTTTGCAGTGGTGGTGATCAAGGTGTTAGGGGTCACGGCGGTTATGTGGGCAAGGATGAAGTACCGCGCCTGAATGTACTGGATTTGCAAAAGCAAATTCGCTCCATCCCAAAAGTGGTAATTGCAGCTGTGGCAGGATGGTCCATTGGTGGTGGGCATGTGCTTCATGTGGTGTGTGATTTAACTATTGCTGCAGAAAATGCCATGTTTGGTCAAACGGGCCCGAAAGTGGGTTCTTTTGATGGCGGGTTTGGTGCATCCTATTTGGCACGGAGTGTGGGGCAGAAAAAAGCCCGGGAGATTTGGTATCTCTGCGATCAATATAACGCTGAACAAGCATTGAAAATGGGATTGGTGAATACGGTGGTTCCACTGGATGAATTGGAAGATACATTCATCGCATGGGCGAAAAAGATTCAGGAGAAATCGCCCTTGGCCATTCGGATGTTGAAGTCATCTTTTAATGCGGAATTGGATGGACAAGTGGGCATCCAAGAGCTGGCTGGGAATGCGACTTTGCTCTATTATTTATCCGATGAAGCGAAAGAAGGGCGGGATGCCTTTGTGGAAAAACGGAAACCAGATTTTTCAAAGTATCCCAAGTTTCCTTAAATAACGTTTATGTATTTAAATGTTCAGGTGTTCAGAAATGAATACGTTAATACTCTAACACTATAACACATCGTTATGGAATAAATGATTAAAACTTGGCTCTCCGCTTTTAGATTAAGAACGCTACCCCTTGCCTTTTCCTGTATCATTATGGGGAGTGGCTTGGCGCATGCTGATGATCAATTTAATTTGACTGTTTTTGTGTTGGCGCTGATTACGACTCTTTTTCTGCAGATTCTTTCCAATTTAGCGAATGATTATGGAGACTTTATTAAAGGAACGGACAATGATGAACGGGTAGGGCCCGATCGGACATTACAATCTGGATTAATTACCAAAGTAAAAATAATAAAAGCTATGTGGGTGATTGCGTTGCTTTGTTCTATCTTTGGTGTATGGCTTATTTCTGAAGGCACTATTGGTTTAGAATTTAAAAAAGCCGGTTTATTCGCTATTCTTGGACTCTCCGCAATGGGCGCTGCGGTGAAATATACTATGGGAAAAAACCCATATGGTTATGCAGGATTGGGCGATATTTTTGTCTTTTTATTTTTTGGATGGTTGGGTGTTTTGGGTTCGTACTTTCTTCATACTCATACGTTTCATTGGGAACTGTTACTTCCCGCATCTTCCATTGGATTTTTTACTACGGCTGTTCTCAATATCAATAATATGCGTGACCATGAAGCGGATGCTAAATCTGGAAAGAATACGTTGGTGGTTCGAATTGGGATTGAAAAAGCAAAAAATTACCATCGGGCATTAATTTTTGGTGGTATTACGCTGGCATTCGTTTTTGTAATTCCCAGTTCTCAATATTTCCATTATGCCTTTGCAGTCACCATTCCATTATTTGTTAGGTTTGTTCAATCAATTCGAAAAAGAAATGATTTCGAGAATTTTGACCCTTTTCTGAAAAAACAAGCAATAGCGACTTTTATATTTGCGATCCTTTTTGTGCTTGGGATCAATATGTGATGGATTTCAATTGGACGAAACGTACATTAACTTTTAAACAGCCCGCTGGTACGTCCCGTGGTGTGATGAAAAGTCGGGATGTTTGGTACATTGCATTGTCAGAGAATGGAATTAATGGGATTGGGGAATGTGCACCTTTACCGGGATTAAGCCTTGATGATTTTAATCAAATTGAATCCAAACTGGATGAAGTTTGTGGCAATTTAGGATTATTTATTCAGGATTTATCATTGTTGCAATATTTTCCTTCCATTCGTTTTGGATTGGAAATGGCGCATTTGGATTTAAAAAATGGTGGTGGGCAAACTTACTACGACTCACCATTCACCAGTTCCTATTCACCTATATCCATTAATGGATTGATCTGGATGGGTGACACTGATTTTATGATTCCGCAAGTAGGAGAAAAACTGGCAGAAGGTTGGCGATGCATCAAAATAAAGATCGGTGCCCTGGACTTTGATAAAGAATGCCAAATCCTACGATTGATTCGTTCAGAATTCAGCCGAGATGATGTTGAACTCCGGGTGGATGCAAATGGTGCATTTACTGAAAATAATGTTAAGGAAAAATTAGACCGATTGGCAGAATTTGATCTTTATTCCATTGAGCAGCCGATTCAACCTGGACAATGGGATTTATTATCAGAATTATGTCAGTGTTCGTCCGTTCCAATAGCATTGGATGAGGAATTGATTCCGCTTGTTGAAGAGACAGAGAGAATCAAAATGTTGGACAAAGCGAATCCACAATATCTTGTATTGAAACCCAGCTTATTGGGTGGATTTTATGAATCCGAAAAGTGGATTCAATTAGCAGAAGAAAGAAATATCAATTGGTGGATCACATCAGCACTTGAATCAAATATTGGACTCAATGCTATTTCACAATGGACAGCCAAAATGAAACCCGATGAGTTTCAAGGATTAGGGACAGGACAATTATTTACCAATAATATTCCATCACCCTTAAAAGTAAAAAGCGGAAAACTTTATTCTGATGAAGTACCTATTTTTCAGGATGTGAATCAATTTATTTCTGAATGGATGAATGGAAACGATGAAATGATGCTTCAAACTTCCGGTTCAACGGGAACACCAAAACCCATTACCGTTAAAAAAGATTGGATGAAAAACTCCGCAAGGCTTACGGGAAGAACATTTGGACTAAAGGAAGGTGATTCAGCTCTGCTTTGTATGCCCATGAAATACGTGGCAGGGAAAATGATGGTGGTCCGTGCTTTAGAATTAGAGTTGGATCTAAAAGTGGTTGAGCCATGTTCTAATCCACTGAAAAATATTAATGAACCCATTAATTTTGCCGCCATGGTACCGCTCCAATTAGAAAACAGTTTGAAAGATTTGGCTAAAGTAAAGAAGCTCATTGTGGGTGGCGGGCAAGTGAATTCAAAATTGGAAGAAAAACTTCAATCTGTTTCAACTCATGTTTATGAAACGTATGGCATGACAGAAACATTAACTCATGTTGCTATAAAACCATTGAATGGTCCCAGTAAATCTGATGTGTTCCGTGCATTGGATGATATTGATTTTGAACTGGATGGTCGGGGTTGTTTGGTGATCAATGCGCCCAAGATGAACCCAAAACCGGTTATCACAAACGACTTTATTGACCTTGTGGACGAAAAATCATTTCGTTGGTTAGGGCGCTACGATAATATAATTAATTCAGGCGGGATAAAAATCATTCCCGAAGTGGTGGAAGCAAAATTGTCTTCTATAGTTCCAAATCGACGATTCTTTATTGCAGGTAAATCTGATAAATCATTGGGCGAAAAAGTGGTTTTAGTGGTGGAAGGGAAGAGTATGGATATATCCTGCAAATCTTTGGATAAGTTTGAGCAGCCAAAAGAGATACATTTTATTCCTGAATTTGCAGAGACAAAATCGGGTAAAATCCATCGACAAACCACACTTTCTTTGATATAATTTATTCTAATCCTTGACATGAGTATTAATTCTATGTAATATACTTACGAGTAACTTACGAGTAACCTAAGAATTAACGCAAAGGCGCAGAGGTAAAGAAATGAAAAATAAAACAAATACAAAAAAGCCCTCACTGGCAGTTATTCGAGCTATTGCTCGATTGAATAATTATGCCCATCAGAAAACCGCTCAATCCATAGTTTGGGATGGGAAATCAATTACACACTATTTATCCGTTACCTCGTGATGAAACCATTGTCTCCAAAGCTAAAAAAATTCCTGGAATTTGTTCAGCGATTTACGCTGATCCATGGTCAATCTCCATCTTATGAAGAAATTATGGCCAGTCTGGGATTTGGTTCATTGGGGACAGTGAACTGGTATGTAAAGACCCTGGAAGATGAGGGTCATCTTTCTCGTATAAAAGGTCCCAACGGCAAGCGGGCGCTCACCTTGATCCACAAGGAGCACGCCACACCTACAACTACGGCTCGTTTGCCGCTGTTGGGCCTCATCGCTGCAGGTGAGCCCATAGAAGCATTAGAAAACCCCGAAATGGTGGATGTTCCTCCGTCTTTATTGCATCCTGATAATTATGTGCTGCAGGTGAAAGGAGATTCCATGATTCAAGAGAATATCCATGATGGTGATTTTATTGTGGCCAAGAAGACAGCAACGGCTCACTCCGGTCAAATCGTGGTTGCGCTCATCAATGGTGAAGCCACGCTGAAATGTTATGTGCCTAAATCAGACTGTGTTGAACTTCATCCAAGAAATCCGGACTTTCCGGTTATAAAGGTTAATCCTGAAGATGATTTTCATATTAATGGTGTGCTTCTTTATTCCTTCCGGAATTACCTTAATTAATTATTTAAACACGGAGCGCACGGAGTTCACGAAGTATGTCCAGCAACGCTTTTGATCCGATTCCAAATGAAATAAATGCTATCGGCACTCACATTGTGGATGCAGCGGTTAAAGTCCATAAAGCCATGGGAGCGGGGCTTTTGGAATCGGTCTATGAAGAATGTATGGCATATGAGTTACAGAAAAGAAATTTATCTGTAGAAAGACAAGTTTCAGTCCCAATTCAATACGATGGTAATACGCTTAAAACTCCACTTCGCATAGATTTATTAGTCCAAAATTCTGTTATTGTAGAATTGAAATCAGTTGAAGAAATGAATCCAATATTTGAATCTCAACTGATGACCTATCTCAAACTCTCCGGGTTACGATTAGGGTATTTAATCAATTTTAATGTACCGCTTGTGAAAAATGGGATTAAACGCATGGTCATGTGAGCCTTGGAGTTCTCTGTGCCCTTTGTGTTTAATAACAATCAAGATATTTTCCATATACGTCTTAAGGAATTGGAACTCCAGGCCGAACGGATCATGGATCCGACATTGAAGACACGCCCGGTTGCCATTATTTCATCACCCCACCCCAATGGCATAATTGTATCTTTATCTCCAGAAGCTGAAGAAGAGGGGTTGTTCCATGGCATGAAGGTTTCCATTGTCCGAAAAATGACTCACGGTGTTCAACTCTTGCCGTATAACCAATCTCTTTATTCCCGTGTCAATCGATATGTGTATCAGACGGTATCTATGTTCACGCCTGTGGTGGAACCTGAAGGTGTGTCCGGATTTTATCTCGATATGAATGGGATGCGAGCTATACGAGGCCATGTTCAAAATACAGGACTTTCCATTATTCAGCGGATTCAGGAGCAGACCAGTCTTTCCGGGATGGTGGGAATCAGTGTGAATAAACTGGTGAGCCGAATCGTTACATCCGTGGTGCCGGAAACGATTCATGAAGTGCAAGGCGGGGATGAAGCCCAATTTTTATCACCACTGAAACCGCCGGTTCTCCCAACTGTGAAGGAAAAGCCTGTTTGTCGACTGCTGCGATTTTTGTGGGTAGAACATGTGAGCCACATCCAGTCTATGGCAGGTCAGCCAAATGAGTTCCGAACTTTTTTCGGCATGTATGCCCTGCAACTCTCCCGGGAAGCGAAAGGACAAGATTCATCTATTGTAAAGCCGCCCCAACTTCGGGATCACATTTTAGAGCAGACTATTTTGCCCGAAGATACCAATGATGAAAATATACTCCATGCTGTAGTGAAGGATTTGGCAGAGCAGGTGGCATTCAAACTCCGGA
>Ga0208336_1000414_pt1 | contig 16883 bp, 20 predicted proteins | sample DeeseametaMP0372_FD_184212 | JGI IMG/M metagenome (GOLD analysis project Ga0208336, IMG submission 184212) | Marine microbial communities from the Deep Atlantic Ocean - MP0372 (SPAdes) | ecosystem: Environmental > Aquatic > Marine > Oceanic | place: East of Porto Seguro, South Atlantic Ocean...
GTGCAACAAATGTAATCCCTCAGTAATCTCTCTACTAAATACCAAAAGAGAGGAGTTAATTTAATACTCCTCTCCTGGTAAAATCTCTACAGCCCTCTAATTATTAGGGGGCTGTTTTGTTTATAGAAGAGACACCCACAATGGTGGGTAATCCTGTGTAATTTTTGTCAAATTATTAAATGTTATAACTACTAATAGAGGAACTATAAAATGGAAACATTTGGAATAATAGGAATAACATTTGGGATTATTGCTTGGGGTCTAATAGCCAAGTTAAGGAAAGAGTTTGAAGACTTGAAGAAGAGCCTAGAGGACTCTGGCGTTCTAAAAAAACAAGCGGAATCTGGAGAGAAATAATTGAAACACCTCTGGGTCATATTACCCCCCACCCAAAGGGATAGGATTTAAGCAAGAGCACCGCAGTAGCGGGGTTTTTTGTTTATAGCTAGGATTAATTTTTATCTGAGTCTTCAAATATGAAGAATTTCATATCCAAATGGACACTAATTGCTTCCGGGTCATTGTCTGCAATTTGCTGTAATTCTAATTCATCATAGAGATCTTTTAATTTTTCGACAACATGTTTATAATTTTTTTCGCTGAGTTTATAGGTTTTACTTCGCAAGACCGGTTTGATGGCTTCCTCGTTATATCCTGTAATCCGATCGAGGAGGACCATTATGCATTCATGATCTAACACAAATTTATTTTGAATGAATGTTTTATCGTCCTCAAGGGTCCCTGGTTTAAGTATATTCATTCTAACAAAACTGTTTTTAGCTGCATTTAAATATTGTTTCTGATTAATCCCATTTACAACACCAGCATTTTCTGACTGAACTGACAATCGCCTTTTTGTCTTGATCAAAATTTGAGTATTTTAACATTGCGACGTCGCCAGCTCTTAATCCAGTATAGTACAGAAAGGCGAAATACAGTTTCCGCTTATCTGCATTTTCAAAAATGACTATAAGATCATTTTTATCAAGGAGACGATGCTTGTCTTCCTAGGTAATTTTAGGAAGTGTGACGTCTACTGAAAAAATAAAAAAACGTCCGTCAAAAGGGCTTAATGCTCTCTTATATCCTTCTTATAAGTGTTCTTTTCTTCAAGAGTAAAAAATTAATCTGGACTTCTGTATATAGTTATTGTTTAGTGGTAAGTAAACACTTACTATTCGGTCCTTTTTTTAGGATAAATAAGATGCAAAAAGAAAAAAGAATAGAACAGATAAAGAAAAAAACTTTTGGTCTCATCGGCCTTAGTGGTTCAATGGATTCCTTAAAAACCAAGGATATAGCCAATGCAATCGGTGCATCCGAGGCTACGATGTTCAAATATTTTGATTCAAAGACTGATATCTTTGAAACAGTAATAAGAGATTATATACATGGAAGACCAATCAATCTTCGAGCTGAGGAAATAATGACGCTTAAGGATTTTAAGAAGGCACTTCGGAAAATACTATATTTTGCGTTTGATACCTCAGTTTCACGGAAAACAAATGTATCATTACTTCTACAGGTTTCTTTGAAGCAGCACATGCTTTCTTTTGAGAACTATAAGAGCTTAAAGGATGAAGTATGGAATTTTCTTGAAGACAGAATTGAATATGGAAAGAAGCACTGGGATTTCCCCAAATCAATTAATAGTAAAATACAAGCGAGGCTCTTCTATTATGCCCCGATCATGTTCTATATACAAATGGAGGTGTTCAATGCGAAATCAATCGAAAAATTTGATTATGAAAAAGTGAAAAGCACGCATATTGACAACTTTATAAAAATATTGACGGACAAATTAAAAAACTGAAAAAATTTTTTGTCAAAGCGGTTTCATATAAAACATAAATGAAAAGGTAAGAAATACACATTAATAGAAATATTATACAACTAGCCAGTTTAGGAATTTTGTTTGCAGGATATATCCTGCAAGCGGAAACAAGGGAGGTCTTGAAAAACCCCATATTAGAGATCGAACGCGTTTTGAGCCCTATTACAATTGATGGTGATCTTACAGATTTAGAGTGGGGCCAGGCCAAAGGAACGGATTACTTTGTCGAAATTGACCCAGGAGACAATGTAGAACCGTCAGAGAAAACTGCAGTGAAGGTCACCTATGATGATCATAATCTTTATGTGGCTTTTTGGGCCTATTCCGATCCAAAGACGATCAGGACATCCTACCAGAACCGTGACCGAGCCTGGGGAGATGATTTTGTGGCTATTTTTCTAGATACATACGGCGATGCAAATACAGGAACAATGATTGGATCAAACCCCTATGGAATTCAGATGGATGCGAAAACCAGTGGCGGCGGTGATGATGATCCAACCTTTGACCTGGTTTATGAATCCAAAGGTAAAATTACCGATACAGGATATCAGGTGGAAATGGCGATTCCATTTTCAAGTTTATCATTCCCGAATAAAGAGATTCAAGAATGGAAGATAGGATTCTACCGTAGTCTACCCAGGGTAAAAAGGTCACAGATCATCTGGGGCGGATTTGATCGCACCAACCCTTGTTTTTTATGCCAGATGGGAACGTTAAAAGGCATTCAGGGGATCAAACAAAGGGACAGCTTTGAGTTTTTGCCGGCAATTGTTGGTTCGCAGGTTTCGGAGCTTGATCAAAACAATACCCTGAAAAAAGGGACAGCGGCGGGCGAAGCGTCTTTGGGAATAAAATACAGCTTCAGTTCTGATCAGGTTGCGGAACTTACCATCAATCCCGACTACAGCCAGGTCGAGGCTGATGAAGAGCAGGTGGATGTAAATACCACCTTTGCACTCTTCTTTCCGGAAAAACGTCCTTTTTTTAATGCCGGGAACGACCTGATCGACACCTGGATCAATGCCATTTATACCCGCACCATCAATAATCCTATCGTTTCTGGCCGCATGATCAACCGGGGGCAAAAAAATTCTTGGTACCTGCTGTCGGCAATGGATGAAAACTCACCCTACACGATACCGGGCGAAGAACAGAGTTTTTCTGTTTCCGGGGGCCAAAGTATATCCAATATTTACAGGTTCAGGCGAACACTGGACGAAGCCAGTTTTTTTGGCCTTCTAGTCACAGACCGGCGAATGGTTGAGGGCGAGGGTAGTGGGTCTGTGGTAGGCTTTGATACGCGCTATAAGTTTAATAAAACATACCAAGTGGAATTCCAGACCCTGTTTAGTCATACCAAGGAACCCCAAGACTCTCTGTTGATAAGTAATATTACCTTTGGAGATAATAATACCTTCACATTCGATGGGGAATCCTTTACTGGAAATGCGGTAGAGCTTGAATTTCGCCGCGAAACAGAACACTGGGGTTTAGAAACAGGCTATGATCATAGAACACCTACTTTCAGGGCAGATAATGGGTTTATTATCAATAATAACCAGCGTCGGCTGTACCTGCAAAGTTTTTGGGTGTATACACCGGATAACATGATCAGCAAAATAGTCGGCGGGTTTCACACTGGTGTAGAATACAATTTTGAGGGAGAGAAAAAATCGGTTTATACCAGTTTTTTTGGCAATGTGGTGCTACCCCGTCAAACGCGGTTGAATGTTAATATTACTGCGATACCTTTTAACCGCTTTAAAGATGTAGAGTTAGAGAACCTGTGGGATCTAAGGGTACAAATGAATAGCCATTTCAATAAATCCATCGCATTTGGAAGCAGTTTTAGCAGGGGAGTGAACACTGTGACGTTTTTGGATATACCTGAGAAAGGAAGCAGTAATTCATTTTCGCTGTGGACTAGGTTGAAGGTTTCGGACAGAATGCAGGTGGGCGGATCTTATGAAAAACAACAAATGACAACCCTGGATAAAAAGGAAGAATATTATTCCGGTTATTTAACAGGTATCAGAGCTAACTATCAACACAACAAAGCGCTCAGTTTTCGTCTCCTGGGGCAGTATAATGATTTCAGCCAGACATTTCAGCTGCAGCCATTACTGAGCTATCAGCCCAGCCCGTTTACGATCTTTTATATTGGTTCCACATCGAACCAGATCGCTGAAAATTTGAGCATAGATTCTATACAGGAAAGCCAAATAAACGACCGTCAGTTGTTTTTAAAATTTCAATATCTTTTTAACTAACAGATAATAGGGTAACAAAATCAATCCATTCTGGCTTATACTAACTCTAATATTTATCCTATCTTGTGCGGATGAAGAATCAGAAAGCGATAATAATATTTTCAACTATAATGGATATGATTCCTTAGGTACCCGAATCAATACAGGTGAGTTGAAGCTTATCGTAAATGACCCTGATATTTCTGGCGAGTGGCAGTTAATCATGATTGGAAATATCAAGAACGCCGGGGACCAGTTTGGCTCCGGGAGTTTAAATGGTTTAGTTATTAGTGATGTTAATTACCACATCAACTTAAATCCCCAGATGGCGGATAATAATGTTTTTTTAGAAGGGATTCTTACCGGTGATAGCTTAAACGGAAGTTGGAACTGGTCAACGTTTATAGGGATTACGAACAGCGGCACCTTTACAGCTGTGAGGTGACAACAATAATATTGAGACAGGATGGATTTATACTTTTTTATCAGGTCATATAAAGGCGTTTTACAGATCATTTTTTTCTGTTTATTAAATTTCAATATTTTTTCAATTAATTAATAAAGGAGAATAAAGATGAATACAAAAGAAAAACTGGAATTGCTGTGGAAATACCTATTCCTTGTTGTAGTGGCTATAGGGATTTTTCAATTCACACACAGACCTCATCCAGCGCTAAAGCATTTTGGACATGATGGGAATCATGAAATGGTATTTTTCGGGGATGATGACGTATTTTTTGTCGGTGGTGACCATAAAATGGATGTAAAAGTCGAACAGGAAATTGTGAATGGAGATACGATAATGAAGGTGATGATCAATGGCGAAGAAGTGGATGCGGAAGATTATGATATGAAAGAAGGCAACTTTAAATGGAAATCAAAAGATGGAAAAATAATGGTAATCGATATTGATGATGAAATAGATGAGCATGATCACGTGATTAAAAAGAAGGTCAGAATAAAGAAACGAAAGGGAAATTGATTTCATAGTATTATTTGATCCTCCGTTAGTACAGTTATGAGAGTAATTCAATCATATGTTTTTTGCTTGCTGTTATTTTCTTGTATATCGGAGGCACCGATCGAATTCTCATCTATTAAAGCAGAGTCCTGGAAAACATATAGCAATGAATTGGTAGGGTACAGCTTGCAATATCCGGAAGAACTGGAAGTGGATAAAAGTCGCAGAGGCAAGGATGCTCTTTTTAGATTCGATGGATATCCGATAATCTCAATAAATTATGTGGATTCTACAGAAGGAGCAAAGCGGGGTTTATGGATTCGCCATGAACCTTTGGGACCAACTGAACTAAGCGGGAAAAAAGGATTGAAGTACGCTTATACCCATTATGATGCTATTTTTGGCATGCCGGTGCAGTCCTATGTGATTCGACACAAAGACCACTATCTCGGACTGGAATTCAGGGAATCCGGCAATCTGGGTCCAATCCTCGAAAAGGTCTACCGTTCCTTGACGTTGATTGAAACTGAAAAGACCCAGTCATGAAAGCGCCCTTTCGAAAAAGCAATCATGCGGCGGTACTGACTCCGGACCTGAAAGCCGCCCGGGATTTCTATGAAAATGTTATGGAGCTGGAGCTGTTTACCTCTACAGATGAACAATTGGTTTTCAAAACCAACGATTCCTTTTTTTATGTGGTTCGTGATTTGGACCGCACGGGAACAGTATTGGAATTTTATGTGGATGACCTCGATGTCGCCAAGGATAGACTGGTAAGCAAGGGCTGCCAGATAATCAAGTGGGAAGGAAAAGACTGTTACCTTCGTGATCCCTTCGGGATGATATTTAACCTATGGGAAGAAACCACAGAAAAGTAACAGGGGCATGCCTTTGTGGACAGGTTGAGTTCACAGTAGAGCTGCCCGTAAAATGGTGTGCCCATTGTCATTGTACCCGCTGCCAGCGGTCTCACGGTGCAGGGTTTGTCACATGGTTTGGAGTAAACAAAGAACATTTTACCTTGGAGAAAGGTGAAAAAATTTTAAGTTGGGTTTCATCCTCCAAAAAATCTGAATACGGATTTTGCAGCCATTGCGGCAGTTCCATGCTGTTTCGTTCCACCAAATGGCTCGATGAGATCCACATTACTTTGGCCAATGTCCACAACGATATAGGGTTAAAACCACAGGCCCATGTCTTTTTTGATACTCATGTAGATTGGTTGAATTTTGAGGATAGGCTTGAACGACATGTGGACCCTAAAGCCAAGAGATAGTCATTAATATTGATCAATGCTATAGTTAAAAGGAATTAGATAGGAGCCCAGCGGGCTTTTTGTTTATAGACATTGTAGGACTGGTGGGGTGTAAAATTGGTTCTCGAAGAGGCTAAAATTAATGGAACGCATAATTATTAGTTTACTTGTTTTGTCAACAATCTTGTTTGCACAGGTCACAGTGGATGTCTATATCTACCTTGCAAACCAAACAGATCAAAGTGGCATTCAAGTACTGTTTGAAAGAACTGCCCCCAGTAGTTTAACTGAAACGGCAACAACAGATGCGAATAGTTACTATACAGCACAATTAGAAATTGGCTTGGCATAATGCTATGGAAATCCCTCGTAGTAAATAATTGAATTGAGCCCCCGCAGTTTGCGTGGGCTTTTTTATTCTAAACTTTCTCGAATTAGTTTCTAATTGCCATAATTTCCGGCCACATGAAACGAATTTCTTCCATCATTTCTATACTTTCGATACTGCTTAGCCAGAATCCCGGGGATGATATTGTGCGGAAAGGGGTAAATGCCTTTTATAATTATGATTTCGAAAAAAGTATCCACATTCTGGGCCAGGCCCGGAAAGACTATTCCGAAAATCCCGTTGTGCATGTCATCTGGGCGGCGGCACGCTGGCGTCGCAACGAGGCCCATCTACCCCTCAACCAGATCTATGTCAGCCTGGATGTAGATTTGGATGAAATTGAAGCTGGTTATGTCGGTTTGCTAGAAAAGTACCCCGATCATCCGGAATATTTGCTGTACATGGGTACCACCCGGGGATTAAAAGCACGCATTTTACTGGGTCAGAAAAAATGGATCCCAACATTGATCACGGCTTACCAGGGTTTTCGTGTGATCCAGCAAGCGCTGGAAAAGGATCCCGAGCTCATGGATGCTTACCTGCCCCTTGGGATCGTAGAATATTATGCCGGTTTGAGCAATATCCTGGTAAAGGCAGGCGCGGAATTATTTGGGCTGGAGGCTTCACGGGAAACGGGGATTCGTAAGATAGAAATTGCTGCCACCCAAAGTCCCTGGGCTTGGACGGAAGCCATGAGCATCCTGTCGTTTATTTACCTTTTTGCTGATATTGATGATCAACGGGGTTTGGAAGTGAGCCGGACGATCGCTGAGAAATACCCCAATAATTATGATTATCAAATTCATTATGTGGAAAGCTTGCTGCGCGTTGGCGAAATGAAAATGGCGAAAAAAGTCCTAAATAAACTGAATGCCCTAATGTTGGAATTGACAGCCATGCAGCAGCGTTGGTTTACTTCCTATTTGAATTATGCCTGGGGGCACTATTACTTTTTACTGGGGGAGGACAAAAAAGCTTTGGGGTTCCTGGATCACTGTATCCAGTTATACAATGCAGAGCTGGATGCGATCCTGGCCAATGCTTATTTGCTGAAAGGTCAAATCCATGACCGTCAGCAGCAGCGGATGGAAGCGGTGATTGCCTATAAAAAATGTATCGAGCGGGATAATTATACCTACGCCATCACCCTGGCGAAGCAATATTTGGATGAACCATTTCAGGGATAGGACGTTGTAATTTCCCAAATCGTATTATGATTGAACGCAGAAAAACGAAGCTAGTCAGAGTCGATGATGTACTGGTGTACAGGGCCGGTGAGATGTCCATGAAAGCATACAGTAGAAGATGCACCCATTCGGGATGTTAGATTGGCGGTTTCAGTAGCGGAGTATCCAGCTGCGGCTGCCACGGCAGCAGGTTCAATACCTCCGGAGCAGCGCTCCAGGAACCAGCAACATCCTCGCTGTCCCAGTACAGCGCGGACATATCAGGAAATATTATCACCATTACCGGGTGAAGGCCTTTTCAGCGTTGTTTCAATAGGCTGGACTTTTTCCTAAAAAAAGTGAAAAATTCGGTATGACAATTCACATTTTTTACGCTAACACAGGGGGGAAAATATGAGAGTTATTTATCGAGGTGATCTGGACGGAATCGTATCTGCTGCAATCATGATGGAGGTCGGGCTCTGCGACGAGCTGGTCCAGGCACATCCCAAGGATATGCAGGATGGTAAAGTGGATGTCCAGGAAGGTGACATCATCTGCAATCTGCCCTATCATTCCAACTGCGGTATGTGGTTTGACCACCATTCATCTGTAATTGATTCATCGGCCATGCCGGAAGAATTCACCGGACTGGTAGAAGTGGCACCGAGTGCCGCCGGCCTGGTGTTTAAGTATTTCCTGCCCGATCATCCGGAACTCAGTAAATATGAACAATTAGTCAAGGAAACAGATCTGGTGGACAGCGCGGATCTAACTTTGGACCAGGTGAAAAATCCGGAAGGTACATTTCTGCTTGGCTTCCTGACCGATCCGCGGACCGGCATGGGTTACCAGCAGGACCTGAACATCAGCAATTTTCAGTGGGTTTCGTCCCTGGTGGAGCTGTTGACAAAATATTCTGTGGAAGAGGTTTTGGATATGCCTGACTCGAAAGAACGGGTGAATCGTTATCTGGAGATGCAAGAAGTAGCAACAGTATTTTTCAGTGAAAATTCACATCTGGACAGGAATGTGATTGTTTCCGATTTCCGCAGGAAGGACATTCTCCCGGCCAACCGCTTTTTGATTTACACCCTGGATGGCCTTTCCGAAGGGAATATCTCGGTCCGCATATCTGACGGAAAAGCGGGGGAATTTGATGTGATTTCGGTTGGTTACTCGATTTTCAACAAAACATCGAATGTGGACTGCGGTGCTTTGTGCGCGAGTTACGGTGGCGGCGGACACACTGCGGTGGCCACCTGCCAGCCGGTGCTGGATAAAAGTGGCGAAGTTTTCAAGGAAATTATTATCGCCTGCAGGGAGTAGGTCTGGATAATAAGACAGATCAGTTTTCTCCAAAACTAACCCGAAGGCGATTCATCAAGACCGGAATCGCCGCGGCGGCAGGTGGAGTAATCTTTCCGCTGAGGACTTTTGCCAATTCCTGTGAATTAACTACCGATGATGCCGAAGGACCCTTTTACGCCTCCGATGCACCCTTCCGTAGCGTGATTGCTTTCGAGGATGAGCCCGGTGACCGATTTTTTATCAGCGGCAAGGTATCTTCCGATGACTGCTCTACACCCCTGGAAAATGCAGTGGTGGATATCTGGCATGCCAACGATAACGGTTGCTACAGTATTTTCGAAAGCTGCAATTCCGGGAATCCTAATAACGACGAGTACAATCTAAGGGGCAGGGTCTATACCGATGAGGGTGGAAGTTACTTATTTGAAACGATCAGACCCGGATTCTATGGGAACAGGCCCCAGCATTTCCACTACAGGATCGTTGCGGCTGATGGTACGGAACTGATCACTCAGGTTTATTTTGAGGGCGATCCAAACATAGCGGGAGATTCCCTGGCCTCAGATCCGGATGCACAGAACAGGATCATTCCGGTTCAGGAAAATGATAATGGGTTTTCCGGGACTTTTGACATTAGCCTGGATGTAGAGTCAGTGGTTGACATAGATGAACCCTGGACGCCCGTCCCGGAAAATTTTGCCCTGCATCCTGCTTTTCCGAATCCGTTCAATGCCACTACTGAAATTCGGTTTAATATTGGGGTGAACTGCCATGCGAGTCTGGAAGTATTTAACCTGAACGGAAAGCACGTGAAAGAACTGATGGAGGCGTTCATCAAAGCAGGTGAGCACCAGGTTGTGTGGAATGGAAAAGATGGTTCGGGAAATCCGGTTCCGTCCGGGTTGTATGTGATCCGCTTTGACACAGCCCATTTTTCTGATTACCAAAAGGTACTGTTGGTAAAATGAGCGCCAAAGCAAACTTGCGCACCTTTATTTTTACCTTTACTGGTGATAAGATTATTTTCCGGAGGTAATCATGTATTCTAAATACCACCTTGATCTGAAAAATCCATGCAGGAAATTGATTTAATTGTCGATCTGGAAGACAATATGGACTTGAATTGATTGCCTAAAATCACCGATAAGGATTTGGAAATGGTTGAGAAGGTTGAAAGAGCACTGGAAAAATTGATGAGCGTGTAGATAGATGAAAACGACTATAGCTAACCTGCTTTTAATACTGTTTATTTTTTACTGTGCCACGTTGGCATTTTTATATTTTAAACAGAGCTCATTTATATTTTTCCCCACAGGAATAAGCAAAAGCAAGGAATTCCTTCTCAAGAAATTTTCTCATTTTGAAGTAAATATTAATCATGACGGGTTTAATCTACATGGATGGTTTATAAATAGAGAGAGCAGTCCTGAGCATCCCCTTATCATTTATTACGGTGGCAATGCTGAGGAAGTTTCAAACAACCTTTTTGACCTTGAAAAGTATGAGAAAGAATCATTATTGTTTATGAACTATCGCAGTTATGGAAAGAGTACCGGCAGCCCCAGCCAAGCCAGCCTTTTTTCGGACGCCTTGTTTATCTTCGACCATTTTTCAGACACGTATAGCATTTCCTCAACCAATATTATTCTCATGGGTCGCAGCCTGGGTGCAGCGGTAGCAACCTATGTAGCAAAACATAGACAGGTTAAAGCGGTCATATTGATCAGTCCTTTTGATAGCCTGGTAAAAATTGCGCAAGAGCATTACCCCGTATTTCCAGTGAAATTGTTGCTGAAGCAACCGTTTGAATCTGTTCAGATCGCCCAGGAAATAACAGCCCCTATGATGGCGATTATTGCCGGTCAGGATAGGATTATTTCGAATGAACGGTCCGTAAATTTAGTAGAACATTGGGGTGGGAAGAGTCATTATGTGACAATAAAAGATGCCGGCCATAATACTATCAGCAATTACCCGCAGTATTGGGATACACTTAGACTGTTTTTGTCCAAAATGGCGAAAAGATCTGTCTGAGTAATGTGCCATGAAGCGATGATTACCAACAAGATGGTTAGGCATCAACCCCCGCCACCTAAAGGGGTTTTTTGCTTGTGAGGGTGTTGGTAGATTTGGGCTCACCATGAAAAAAACGCCCCTACTTTTACTTTATATTTCTTAGAGCCAAGTTTTGACATTTTGTCAATGTTTCACACCATAATAAACCACAACGGTTCTAGTTGAATATTCTTTCTATCCAGTTGTATCATTGAGTATCAATTAAAGTCAAATGAGCGATAAAAAGACAAAACCTATTCTTACCATAACAAGCGAAAATACGGTGTTATTTGATGATAAGATTCCTCAGTTACCGGATTTCAAAAGCGAGGATTGGTATAGAGTATTACAGGATATTGATAAGCCAATATTGTTATGGCAAATTGATAAAAAAGATGGCAGCAGAGCTACAAGTGAAGTCAATCAAGCGCTTAAACTGGAAACAGCGTTCGCTGGTGTTCATAATCCAGATTTATTGAAACAATTATTGGATTACTGGACCTTAAGGCGAGATAGGTTAATTAAGCAACTGGAAGACCAGAATATTGGTCGAACTACCCTAATTGGTGTTGATAAAGCCAATCAGATCCTGGCCTATGAGCGTGCTATCTGGATAGCGATAAACAAATATATACAAAACTGTAATAAGCTTTATGATATAAGTTTAGCAAAGGATTACCCTGCGGCTCAAAAAAAGCATATCAGCATCAGCAACCTTCCGCAAATAGCACAAGATTTTCAGCCGAACTATGGATTGGTTGTGCTAAATCAATACTGTGAAGATATTTTAGACCGTACGTATTCTGAACGTATAACAATCGATGATAATAGCGTAGCGGCAATATTAAATGAGAGCAACATTATTATTGATGGACTCTGTCCCACCATTGATTGGAAAGATATTTCATTTGTCTTTATTAGGAAGGAAGAGATTGAATTCAGATTTCAAGGCAAGCTGCTTATACTTCATCCAGATTATGAAAATGGATTGAAGTCAAAAGATAGAAAGCTAACTGCTGAATGCAGAACCCTATGGGCATTTGCTCTTGCAAGAGGTGTAATTACCAAACATACCAGAAAAATTATTCGTGATGTCCGTGTAACACAGAAGAATGTTTCCAGATTAAGAAAGTGGCTTAAGACTTTAACTGGTCAGCAGTCCAATCCAATCAAGTATAATATGGTGGATGGATATAAATGCCAGTTTAGTGTTCAGCAAGTTGTTTATACTGTGGAGTCTGATGGTACGCTGACAGACCGCTTTGTATCCTGACACAAAATTACCCTATTACAATATAAATCTCTCTCAATGGACTAAATATTTTAGTCAAGATGTGATGAATACAAAAGAGGGCATTACCTATAAAGGGGAATATACCAAAAGAACAGAAAATGGAGTACTGTTCCAAGCAGATGGTGCACTTAATCCGCAAGAGATAGCTTTATCTAAAATCGATAAATTAGTTTTGGCTGATGGTACACTGATTGTTGATTACGGCAGAAAATATCACCAAACCATCCTTACATAAATGGGCTGTACTGGGCTTCAGAGGAGTACCAAACTCTGATCCGAAAAGATTATACACCCCTTAATTCATAACTGCGTGCCACTCGGTCAATCGCTACCATAAATGAGGCAATCCGCATCGGCACATTTTTCTCTTGTTTGATTGCGTAAACCTCATCAAATGCCTTCACCATTTTTGTTTCCAGTTTTGTATCCACTTCTTCTAATTCCCACTTGAATTGCTGGAGGTTTTGGACCCATTCAAAATAGGAAACAGTCACACCGCCAGCATTGGTAAGTATGTCAGGGATGATGGGAACCTTTTTGCTCCATAATACATCAGCTGCCTCCGGCGTAACCGGACCATTCGCCGCTTCAATGACAATTTTACAGTTGATTGTATCAACATTTTTTTCATTGATGGCTCCGCCTAGAGCTGCCGGAATTAAATAATCGCATTCAAGGGCCAATAGTTCCTCATTGGTTAGTTTTTGTCCCTGACCACAGCCGTCGATGGTTCTATGTTCATAGTTGTAATCAAATAAACTGGGAACATCCAGTCCATTCGGGTCATGCACACCGCCAGTGACATCACTGACGGCAATGATCTTACAGCCATATTCATCTAAGAATTTTGCTGCAAAGGAGCCCACATTCCCAAAACCTTGCACGACGACCGTTGCATTCTCTAAATCAACATCGTAATTCTTAGATGTTTCCCGCACTGTGATGGCTGTGCCCTTCCCGGTCGCATGCTCGCGGCCTTCCGAGCCACCCAGCTCCAATGGCTTGCCGGTCACACACGCCGGTGTATAACCGTGTGTTTGACTGTATTCATCCATAAACCAGCTCATGACCTGAGCATTTGTATTTACATCAGGTGCAGGAATATCGATGTTCGGCCCTATGAAGGGATCAATTGCCCTAAAAAATCTCCTGGACAGGCGTTCCATTTCATAACTGCTGTACTTGCTGGTATCTATCTGGATGCCGCCTTTCCCGCCTCCGTAGGGAATATCGAGTAGGGATGTTTTCCACGTCATCAATGTGGCTAATGATCGGACCTCTGCCAGGTCAACGTGGGGGTGATAGCGGATACCGCCCTTGAAAGGGCCCCGGGTGTTGTTGTGCTGCACTCGGAAACCGACTAAACTTTCCACTTTACCACTGTCCAGCCTAAATGGGACTTCTACGGTCAGTTCCCTGTCTGGCATTTCTAACGCCTTGGCAATCTCAGGCTTTAGTCCTAGCAGTTCTACTGCTTTTTGGTATGATCCGGATGATGAGGTTATACTAGAATGCTGCATATATTATCTCCAATTATCGGTGTTATTTAAAAAAGACTATAGTTACAAATGTAAGATATTCAAAATCATCTAATCAAAAACTGATATTTGTTATTTGAATCGGCGCAAGATATACTGCCGGAAAAGCCAAAAGGGTATACCCATCTGCTTTCTCATTATAGACATTGGCCAATGCTAGAAGACCAGAACCAACCGGCTTGGTATGGACAATAATTTTAACAAACTTATTTAGATATGCAGCCTGCAGTGAATAGGTGGACAGGCAAATAAGAAAAACCCCGGTTATAAATTTTTTCAGCATAGAGATTTATTTTTCCCAGGTTATGTAAGGATTTTTTAAGAGCATCATATTATAATATTTTACCTGTCCAGTCACTTCTTCACCGATGAAATCCGGTTTTTCAAATTGTTGATCTTCGCTTTCCAGTTCAACTTCGGCTACAACAAGTCCATCATTAACACCGTGGAATTCGTCAATTTCCCAAGTCAAATTTTCATAGTCGTATTTATAGCGCGTTTTTTCAATCAGCGGTTTATCACATAATGAGAGCAGATGATCTGCGTCCGGAACTGGGATTTCTGTCTCAAATTCATAACGGCTCATCCCGCTTTCGCTACCCATGCCTTTTATGGTAAGGACACCTTTTTTGGATCCGTCTTTTTCAACGGTCCTTACGCGGACAGCTCGTTCTTTTTCCGGCTGAAGGTAACCTTGTCGCATGGTGGTTCCGCTCATGCCTTCCGGTAAGAAAGAAACCAAAAACTTACATTCAATTTCTTTTCCCATTACAATTCCTTTCTAATTCGCAAGTGGTTTATCGATCCAGCCAATTACACGTTTTATAGTCTGGAGATAATTAATGTTTTCCACGCCATCAAGACCTACATCAATAATAGTTATTTTAATATCATCTACCTCTGTGGATTCAGAATTAATTGTCATTACTTTTGCGCCGTTAATCAGAATATTCCCCACTTCGCAAATGGTGTCATTTACCATGTAGCCAAACCGTTCTTTCACCACACTAACAGCTTGTAAATCAGGGTGTTCCTTAACCACAGCCAGAAATTCATCCATGGTGTATTCGGTCTTTTCAAAGACGGGCATCTCTACTTGAAATGCGGGGAAAATGTCGCTTTTTAAAAAATGAACGGATACAGGAAATTCTGTTTTCGTCAGTGGATTCCATTGTTCCAATCCGTCAACAGTTTGGACGTATGTTTTAATATCCATTTTCCCGTCACGGATTTTAGTATTGTTGATATCATTGGTACGTGACATGATATAGGTTTCCGGAGAATGACGCACCCAGAGTTTTTCCGGGATAGGGACAGATAATCTTGCCATTCTTTCGGCTTGCTTATTAAAATCCCGCCCAAAGGATCGAAATTCAAATCTGGGTTTGGATATTTCACCAACTTTTAATTTTTCTTTACCCATAATTTGCTCCTTGTTCGTTATATAAGATATTTATACTTGTATAAAACGACTTGAAATTACATATGTGTTATAATGATCAATAGTATAGAGACAAATAGTGTGCCAAAAAGGTTTTCCGTCGATAAAGTTAACTGGTAAAAAGCCTTACCCAATTTGCCTTCCAGATCATCCGGGTCAAAAGTATAAAGGTAAAGGTTGGAAAGGTTGGACCGATTTTTTTAGGATACACTTTAGGAAAAAAATATGAAAAAACCGAAATTCATTGAACCGGAAATCATCCGAATTCCCGAAGGAAATTTTTTTATGGGAAGTAAAAATGGCACAGCAAATGAAATCCCAATCCATAGTGTATGGCTGGATTCGTATGCTGTTGCTAAGTTCCCAGTGACAAACCGTGAATATGCAATCTTCGTAGAAATGTTGGGACACTCACGACCACCATTTTGGAGGGAACCGAAATTTCTGGATCCGGATCAACCGGTAGTTGGTACAAGTTGGTACGATGCTGTCGCGTACTGCGATTGGTTAAATGGGTTGACTGGAAAAAATTATCGCTTGCCAACGGAAGCAGAACGCGAAAAAGCCGCGCGCGGAGGATTAGTAAACAGTGTGTACCCGTGGGGAAACAATCTGCCGGCAGATCACTTGGGAGGTCGGAATACCCGCCATTTACCTGTAGGTACTGAAGGTCCGAATGGCTACGGTCTTTACAATATGTCAGAGGGTGTCCATGAATGGTGTGCAGATTGGTATAGCCGTGTTTACTATAAGGACTCACCAAATCGGAACCCCACAGGTCCCCAGCATGGACATCGACGCGTGGCGCGGGGTGGTTCCTGGCGGCACCTCATCCGCTTTGCCCGCTGTGCAGCTCGAAGCAGTCTCGCCCCTGAGAAACAATTTAACGATTTCGGGTTCCGGTGTGCGATGACAATTGATTAAATGCTGAAAAGATAACGCTATTGCATACAATAGCTCTCCCCGTTAAATCTCTTGGTCTTTAGTGTAGTTTTTTATGACGGAGGTTTTGCGGGGAGTATTAGATTTAACAAAAATGATTAACAACATCACACTATTGTTAGTTTAGGGAGTAAATTTACCATCAAGAAATTTTGGGTAATTCTTCAATAAAATATGAAATGGTGCGTGGAATGGGAAGATTATTTTATAATAAACTATGATGATGTTGAACGAGGAACACCCTTGTGAAAATATTGATTATATTTGCCCACCCAAACCAAAAAAGTTTTTGTGGAGCTCTTAAGGACAGTTTTATTGATGGTGTTAAATCCAATAATCATTCAGTTGAAGTCATAGATCTCTATAAGGATAAATTTAATCCAGTTTCCTTCGGTGATAACGAAATATCTCCCGAAGTAAAGAACTATCAACAATTAATTAAAAAT